>Ga0307505_10000551_pt1 | contig 40290 bp, 40 predicted proteins | sample 23_S_MG_FD_202183 | JGI IMG/M metagenome (GOLD analysis project Ga0307505, IMG submission 202183) | Soil microbial communities from Populus trichocarpa stands in riparian zone in the Pacific Northwest, United States - 23_S | ecosystem: Environmental > Terrestrial > Soil > Riparian zone > Trees...
TGCCGACATGCGCTCGGCGGCCGCCGCCTCGAACGGCTTCACCTCGCCCGCAACGCCAAAACCGGTCGCGAGCGAATAAATGCGGTCGAGCACGACGTTGAACTGGTCCACCGGGAGCGCGCGCACATCTTCCGGCAGGCCGGAGGCGATCAGCGCGCGGATCAGCCCGCCCTCGAACACGGTGAACAGAAGCAGGACGGCAAGCGCCGGCACGCCGCACCAGAGCGCAACGAGTGCGCCGTAATGGGTGGGGAGCGAGTGCATCCGCGTGCCGGTCTCGGCGGCGACCTTGCGGCTTCGGGCAGCGCCGTATTGATAGGCAAAGCCCATCAGGACGAGGATCGCGGCCACCAGCCAGAACGCGGACATCGGATTATTCCTTGGCGGTCTTCCCGGCCACGGCAGACGCTACGCGCCGCGGCCGGGAGAGCTACGCTACTTAGTTGGTCAGCGCCTTGCGGCCCTTGAGGTCGGCAAGCACCTTGTCGCGCGCCGCCTTGTCCATCGGGATCAGGCCCGCATCGACCAGCTTGCCGTTGCCGCCTGCCATGTTCTCCGTGAGGAAGAACGTGGCGAATTGCTCGAGGCCCGGCACGACGCCGATGTGCTCGCCCTTGACGTAGAAGAAGAGCGGGCGCGACACGGGGTACTTGCCCTGTGCGATCGACTCCAGCGACGGCACGACGCCGTTCACGGTGGCGACGCGCAGCTTGTCCTTGTTCTGGTCATAGAAGCTGAGACCGAACACGCCGACCGAATCCGCCTGCGCATTGAGGCGCGCGAGCGTTTCGGTGTAGTCGCCGGCGATCTCGACCACGCGGCCGTCCTTGCGCAGTCCGAGGCAGGCGGCCTTCTGCTCGTCGCCCTTGAGGGTGGCGATCGTCGCGAACGAACGGCAGCCCGGCGTCACGACCTTCTCTTCGAAGACTTCGCGCGTGCCGTGGTTGGATGCCGGAATGACCAGCGAGATTTCCTGGTCGGGCAGGCTCTTGTCGATCTGCGACCAGCGGGTGAAGGGATTGTCGATGAGCTTGCCGTCACGCTCGATCTTGGCGGCCATGGCGGCAAAGACGAACTTCGGTTCGAGCTTGAACTCGGCGCGGTCGGCACGCGAAGCGAAGACGATGCCGTCGAAGCCGAAGCGCACTTCGAGGATCTGCTTCACGCCGTTCTTGGTGCAATTCTCGATCTCGGTCTTGGTGATGGGGCGCGAGGCGTTGGCGATGTCGATGGTGCTCGCGCCGACGCCCTGGCAGAACTGACGGAAGCCGCCGCCGGTGCCGCCGGAGCCGACGACGGGGGTTTTGAAGTTCGGAAACGCCTGGCCGAATTCCTCGGCCGCGATGCTCGAAAACGGAAGCACGGTCGACGAACCTGCGATCTGGATCGTGTCGCGGGTCTGAGCCTGCACGCCTGTCGTGGCGAGGACGCCTGCGATGGCGAAAGCGGAAATGGTTGCGAAAGTCGCGGTTTTCACGGGTTTCTCCTTCCTGTGAACGGATCAGCCCGTCGGGTCATTGAGCCCTTCTTGGGCCCCGGATGTCCGGGCTACGCGGCGACTCCTAGAGGCGCTCGACCACGGTTCTATGACTGGTGGGTGACACTTCGATGACAGGCTAAGCGCCTGCCGTGCTTTGATTTAAATCAGGCCTGGCCTGTGGAGAGCGGGATGCGCGCGGCAAATGTCGCGCCTTTGCCAAGCTCGCTCTCGATCGCGAGCCGCCCGCGATGGCGCGACAGGATGTGCTTGACGATGGCGAGCCCCAGACCCGTGCCGCCCTCGGCGCGGCTCGTCTCCGCATCCACCCGGTAGAAGCGCTCGGTCAGCCGCGGCAGATGCTCGGACGCGATGCCGGGACCATGGTCGCGCACGGCGACGACCGCCTCGGCCGCCATGCCGTGCCCTTCCTGCGCGAGCGTCACGTCCACCCGCTTGCCGCTCGCACCGTATTTGAGCGCGTTCTCGACAAGGTTCTCGAACAGGCGGATCAACTCGTCGCGCTTGCCCTGCACGAGCAAGGGATGCTCCTTGCCGGTCACAACCAGTTGCACGCCGCGTTCCTGGGCGAGCGGGGAGAGCGTGTCGCAGACATGGCCGACGATCGGCGCGAGGTCCACGACGGTCTGCGGACGCAGGTGCTCGTTCAGCTCGACGCGCGAGAGTGAAAGCAAATCGTCGATGAGCCGCGACATACGCCGCGCCTGCTCCACCATGATGCCGAGAAACTTCTCGCGTGCGGCGGGGTCGCCCTTGGCCGGGCCTTGCAGCGTTTCGATGAACCCCGATAGCGAGGCAAGCGGTGTACGCAGCTCGTGACTCGCATTCGCGACGAAGTCGGCGCGCATACGATCCACGCGGCGCTGGGCCGTGAGATCGTGGAAGGTCAGGAGCAGCGCGTCGGTGCGCGTGGGATTGGCCGCGACGTCGAAGGCGATGGGCGTCACATAGACTTCGAATGCGCGGCCCGCCGGCACGCGCTCCGTGAACTCCACGCGCTGCGCCTTTCCCTCGGTGCCGGCGGCGCGCACGGCCTCGATCACCTCGGGCGCACGCACGGTGAAGGAGAGCGGCTCGCCGCGCCGCACCGGACCGATGGAGCGAACGGTCGACTCGTTGCCGACGAGGATCGATCCGCGGCGGTCGATGAGCAACGCGGGCTCGGGCAGCGCGCCGATCACGGCGGCGAGTTGCGGGTCCACCGCAAATGGAATGCGCGAGGACGTGACCGGCGCGCTTACGGGAACGACGACGCGCGAGCGGCGCGGGATCAGCGCCGCAGCACCGATAAGGAGTGCGGTGACTGCGGCTTCGCCGAGCGACAGCCTGCCCCGGAATGCCAGGAGAAGAAGCAGGGCGTACGCCGCCGCCAGCACCCAGCGCGCGGCGTAGATGCGCGCGCGCCAGTCCTGGCTGCGCAAGGGCGAAGGTCGTGTGGCCGTTCCGGCGGTGTCGAGGGATTCCGGCATCATGCTGTTTCCGCAGACAGATGTAGCGCGCCCCGGCGAAGCGCGCCATGCGCCGCCACCGTACCGGCCGCCGGGCGAGGCTTGCTTGCGGCGCAATTTCGCCCATGACATCAACCATACAATCAGGCGGGCAGACGATTCGGGAGCGCGCGATGAAGCGAACGATGGCGGCGAGCGTTCTGTTGTTCGGGCTGGCGGGTCACGCCGGGGCCGAGTCCCTGCCCTCTCCGGCGGCCGACTACCGGAGCAAGGGCCGCATGGCCGGCGGAATGACGGTCGAATACCGGCATGCGAACGGAAAGATGCGCATGGAGATGCGCTCGCCGGAAATGCCACAGCCGATGGTCGGCTATTTCGACGTGAAGACGCAGAAAGGCATCATGATCCTATCGATGCCCGGCATGGCGCCGATGGCGATCGAAACGGGCGCGGGCGATGAGGGCAATGTCGGCGTCGCGGCCGGCTCGGGCCAGCGCGTCGGCTCCGACAAGGTCGCGGGAGAAAGCTGCGATCTCTGGAAGCCCGACGCCAAGACCGCCGACGAGAAGAAAATGGACGCCCTCGCCTGCGTCACGGGCGACGGAATCATGCTGCGCATGAGCGGCGTCGTGGACGGCAAGCGGCAGACGATCTTCGAGGTGACGGAGCTTGAGCGCGCGCCGCAGGATATGAAGCAGCTCACGCCGCCGCCGGGCCTGAAGCCTGTGAAAGTGCCGGCGGGCATGATGCCGCCGCGCAAATAAGTTCAGACGGCGGTCGAGGGCGCGCGACGGCGCTTGGCGGCACGCGGCTTCTTTTGCATGGCGGCTTCGGCCGCTTCCAATGGCGTCGGATGAGCGGGCGGTGGCTTCACACCGAGCACGAACTCGCGGAATGCCACGATGCCGAGCGAGAGCGCGAACGGCACGATGTAATACAGCAGCCGGAACAGGAGCAGCGCACCGACCAGCTCCTCGGTACCGAACTGCGGAAGCGCGATCAGCATCGTGGCGTCGAAGACGCCGATGCCGCCCGGCGTGTGCGCGGCAAAACCCAGCAGCATCGCCGTGATGAAAATGACCGCGAGCGAAATGAAATCGATCTCGGGCGTCGCGGGCATCAGCATATACATCGCCGCGGCGCAGCAGGTCAGATCGACGACGCCGATCGCAATTTGAAGGATCGTCAGCCGCCCGCCCGGCAATGTTACCGACCAGCCGCCGCGACCGAAGGTACGCGGAGCACGACTGACCCAGAGAACATAGACAACAAGACCGCCGATCATCGCGATGCCGATGGCGCGGCTCCATTCCCACGGAAGATGAAGTACGGCAGATGCGGCTTCGGGGTGAATAATGAATCCTGCGCCCAACACCGTGATATTGCCGAGCCAGAAGGTCAGGCCGGCGACGAAACAGATTTTCGCGACGTCGAGGGCACTGAGATTGGCGGCTGTCGAATAGATTCGATAGCGCACCGTACCGCCGCTGAAGACCGTGAAGCCGACATTGTGCCCGATCGAATAGCTCGTGAAGCCCGCGATCGCGGCGATGCGATACGGGACGCGGACGCGGCCGATCGTTTTCAGCGCGAAATAGTCATAGAAAGTCAGCGCGATATAACCGGCGGCGACAAAGAGCGCCGCGATCAGGACGTTGAGCGGGCTCGTCTGCTTGATCGCGTCGATGACCTCACGCGGATTGATGCCACGTAACAGCTTGTAGAGAACGTAGAGTGCAATGACGGTGATCGAGATGCCGAGCACAACGCCGACGCGATGCCAGTTCACCCGGTCGCGTAGGAAAGATTCGATGCTGCGCCACCAGTCCTGCATTGGGCTCCTACCCCGGGACAACCGAAACCGTCGTGGGCCGGTTCCGGGGTGCTCGCTCCTAGCAGGCACCCGTTCCGGTTCATAGGCATCCTAAGGGCGAGGCGTTGTCGGACCCTTGACGACCGCCGTTTCGCGGGCCGCAGGGTCCCACCGGATGGGCATACCGTTTCCGGTTGACGCTTCGGTTCCCCGGACAAATATTCATTGCGAAGCCGTTTTGCGAGGGCCCCATGAGCTGCACCGTGCACCGCCTCCCCGCCTCCCGCCTCAGCAACGAGGCCGTCGGCGTGCTTGAGCCCGCCGAGAAGACCACCATGATCGCGGCGGCCGCGGGGAAACTCGAGGAACTGTTCGAGATCCTGCAACTCGACACCAAGAACGATCACAACATGCAGGAGACGCCGATGCGCGTCGCCAAGATGCTGGTCGAGGACCTGATGTGGGGGCGCTACAGCGAGCCGCCCGCCGTCACCGAGTTCGAGAATGTCGAGCGCTACGACCAGTTGCTGGTGACAGGCCCGATCGAGGTGCGCTCGACCTGCGCGCACCACCTGATGCCGATCGTCGGCCACGCCGTCATCGGCGTGCTGCCCTCGCCCGACGGCAAGATCATCGGGCTCTCGAAATACGACCGCATCGTTCATTACTTCGCCGCGCGCCTGCAAATCCAGGAAGAACTGGTCGCGCAGATCGGCAAGTACATCATGGACGTGACGAAGCCGCGCGGACTCGCGGTGCGGATCAGCGCCGCGCATCTGTGCCGGACACACCGCGGCGTGCGCGCGAGTCTCGACAGCCGCATGGTCAACAGCGCCTTCTACGGCGAGTTCCTCACCGACCCGACGCTCAAGTCGTCGTTCCTGCAAGAGGCGCTGGCGCTGGAAGAGAAGCGCTAGGCGATGACCCAGACCGCGGTCAGCGAAACGGGCGTCGAGGCGCCGCGCGGCCCGCGAGGAATTCCCCTGCTCGGCAACCTGCCCGCCATGGGCAAGGATCCGCTCGGTTTCATCACGAGCTGCGCGCGCGACTATGGCGACGTGGTCGCGCTGCGCTTCGGCTCGTGGCCTGCCGCACTCCTCAGCAATCCCGAGCATCTTGAGACGCTGCTCGTGAAGCAGCACCGCAATTTCGTGAAGAACCGCTTTTCGTGGCGGCAGGTGAAGGCGATTTTCGGCAACGGCCTGCTCACCGCCGAGGGCGAGGACTGGGCGAGGCAGCGCAGACTTGCCGCACCGGCGTTCACGGGAGAGCGGCTGCGGAGCTATGGCGACGTCATGGTTCGCCTGACCGGGCGAATGCTGGACGGTTGGCACGACGGCGACGTGCGCGACGTTCATCATGACATGATGGCGCTGACGCTGCGGATCGCCGCGAAGACGCTGTTCGATTCCGAAGTCGAGCGCGACGTCGAGGAGATCGACCACGCGGTGAGTGTGCTGACGGACGAAATCGCCGTGCGCTTCGCCAGGCCCTTCGTCATTCCCGACATCATCCCGTTGCCCGGCCATATCCGATACCGCCGCGCGCTGCGCAACATCGAAGCGGTCGTCGCGCACATGATCGCGGAGCGGCGCACGAGCGGGCGCGACACCGGCGACTTTCTTTCGATGCTGATGCAGGCGCGCGACGAAAACGGCGAGCCGATGTCGGACAAGCTCCTGCGCGATGAGGTCATCACGCTTCTGCTCGCCGGTCACGAAACGACGGCGCTGAGCCTGTCCTGGACGCTGTATCTTCTCGGGCAGCATTCGAACATCGACGCCGAGGTCGCAACCGAAATCCGCGAGGTGCTTGGCGGACGGGCGCCGGGCGTGGCCGATCTTGAGCGGCTGAAGCTCACGGAAAGCGTCATTCAGGAGTCCATGCGCCTGTTCCCGCCGGCGTGGGCCATCGGCCGCGAGAATCTCGAAGACTGCGAAATCGGCGGGCACCATTTCCCTGCCGGTACGACCTTCCTCGCCAGCCCGTGGGTCATCCAGCGGAATCCGTACCATTTCCCGGATCCCGAAACGTTCAGGCCCGAACGATGGGCCGACGGGCTCGAACGGAAAATCCCGCGCTTTGCCTTTTTTCCGTTCGGCGGCGGCCCCCGCGTCTGCATCGGTCAACGCTTCGCCATGATGGAGGCGATACTGCTGCTTGCCACGATGATCCAGCGCTTCCGCTTTGAATGGCAGAGCGAGCGGACGGTCGAGCCGTTTCCCTCGATCACGCTCAGGCCGAAGGGCGGCGTGTGGGTGCGGCTGCACAAGCGGTGAACGGTGATGTCCAGATTGCGCGTAAATTGCTTTTCGATTTCGCTCGACGGCTTCGGTGCGGGGCCGGACCAGAGCCGCGAGAACCCGCTCGGTATCGGCGGGGAAGAATTGCACAACTGGATGTTCGGCACGCAGACGTTTCAGAAACGAGTGATGGGAAAGGACGGCGGCGTAACCGGCCCTGACGACGACTTCGCGCGGCGCGGTTTTGAGAATGTCGGCGCATGGATCCTCGGCCGCAACATGTTCGGGCCGGTGCGCGGCCCATGGCCGGATGAAAACTGGAAGGGCTGGTGGGGCGACGAGCCGCCCTACCACACCGACGTCTTCGTGCTCACGCGCTATCCACGCAAGTCATTCGAGATGAAGGGCGGCACGACCTTTCACTTCGTCACGGACGGCATCCGGCCCGCGCTCGAAAAAGCACGCACCGCGGCGAAAGGCAAAGACGTACGGCTCGGCGGCGGTACGGAGACCGTCCGGCAATACCTGATGGCCGGGCTCATCGACGAAATGCATTTCGCGGTGAGCCCTGTGCTGCTCGGCAAGGGTGAACATCTGCTTCACGGCATCGATTTGCCCGCGCTCGGCTTCGCGCAGGTGGAATATGTCAGCACGCCGAACGCGGCGCATTATGTGCTGAAGCGGAACGCCCGCTAGCCGCACCACCAACGGAACAACGTGCCCCATTCTCGTCGCGAATGCGCGCGATAAGCCGTGCGATGGAATTGGAAGGAGAACGCGATGAGCCGAATGATCTTCGTGAATTTTCCGGTGCGCGATCTGGCCAAATCGAAGACGTTTTACGTCGCGCTCGGCGGCGAGCCGAACGAGCAATATTCCGACGACAAGGCGAAGTGCATCATGATGTCCGATACGATCGGCGTGATGGTGATGACGCATGACCGCTACAAGGATTTCACCAAGCGGCCGATCGGCGACGCCAAGCGCGACAGCTACGCGCTGATCGCGCTCAGCGTGGACAGCCGCGAGGACGTAGACGCGACGGTGAAGCGCGCGGCAGCCGCCGGCGGGCGAGCCGACCCCAACCCGCCGCAGGATCACGGCTTCATGTACAACCGCAATGTCGAGGACCCGGACGGCAATGTCTGGGAGGTCATGTGGATGGACGCGGCCGCGCATGCGGAGACCGCGCCCGCGTAACGGACCCGACTCGAACGCAAAGGGCGCCCGGCCGGGCGCCCTTTTCATTATGCAGCATTGCTGCACGCTTTCGATACTTGTGGACCAGGCATCCGCCGGCGATTCAGAGAAAATCCGCCTCGTTCAGCGTCGCGATCACGTTCTCGATGTGGCGGCGCATGGCGATGCGCGCCTGACGGCGGTCGTGTGCCTCGATGGCGGCGAGGATCGCCTCGTGATCCTCGATCCATTTCAGGCGCAGGATCGGACTGCGGATGTGTTTCTGCAATCCCTGCCAGAGCGGCCCGCTCATGCTCTCCCAGACGCCGCGCAGAAATTCCTGTGCGATGGGATTGCCGCAGGCCTGCGCGATACTGAGATGGAAATCGCGGTCGCCGCGCTCCGTCTCGGCGGCCTTGCGGTGCTCCTCGCGCATGAGCGCGAGGCTCGCGGAGATGCGCGCGATGTGATCCGGCCCCGCATTGCCGGCAGCCGCGGCGCAGATCTCCGGCTCGAACATGAGTCGCGCTTCGAGAATCTCGGTCGGACTCGGCTCGTCCGTATTGCCCGCGGCTGCGGGCGCTTCGGGTGCCGCAGGCGCCAGCACATAGACACCGGAGCCGACGCGGATCGAGACGAGCTTGGAGATTTCAAGCACGAGCAGCGCCTCGCGCACGCAGGTGCGCGAGACCGAATAGAACGCGGCCAGTTCGCGCTCGGTCGGCAGCCGATCGCCGGGCTTGAACTCGCCCGATGCGATGCGCTCTTCCAGCGCGTCGGCGATCTGCCGGTAGAGGCGGACCGGCGCCACCAGCCGCCGCGGCGCCTGCGCGCCCGTGCCGTCAGTCATTGTTCGAAGAATCTCCCCGGATCGACCAGCGGCACCTCTATATCAGGTGCGGCCCGGTGCCGGGAAAGGGCTGTGCGGTCGAAGGACACGCCGAGGCCGGGTTTTTCCGGAAGATAGATGCGGCCGTTCTCGATGCGGAGCGGTTCCTCGAGGATACCCTGGTCGCCGAAGGCGCCGCCGTCGATGTTCTCCACCGCGAAGCAGCCGGGAATCGCCGCCGCCACAATGGATGAAACTTCCAGCGCGCCGTGCGGCGCAATCGTCAGATTCGCCGCCATGCCGAGATGGGCGATTTTCAGCCATTCGCTGATGCCGCCGACCTTGAGCACGTTCGGCTGGAGATAATGCACCGCGCCCGACGAGACGTAGCGCCAGAACTCGTAGCGGGTGGCCAACTCCTCCCCGAGCGCGACCGGAATGCGCAAGGCGGGCGCGAGCTTCGCGTGGCCGTCGATGTCTTCCGACAGCATCGGCTCCTCGATCCAGACCGGATCGAAGCGCTCGAACATCGCGATGCGCCGCACGGCCTCGCCCGGCTTGAAGCGCTGGTTGGCGTCGAGCATGAGCGGGCGGTTGCCGATGACGGCGCGTACCGCCGCGACGCGCGCGACGTCTTCCTGCGGGTCCTCGCGGCCGACCTTGATCTTGAAGAGCTTGTTGCCGGAATCGAGAAACTCGCGCGTCTGCTCGACGAGTGCAGCCTCCGACAAATGCAGGTTCACGGCGCTTGCATAAACCGGGAGCGATTCCGCGACCGCACCAAGTAGCTTGCGCACCGGCTGGCCCGCGAGTTTGCCGCGCAGATCCCAGAAGGCGAGATCGAAGCCCGTCACGGCGAGCGCGCCGATGCCGCCCGAGCCCGGCTGGTGGCAGCGCTTCCAGAGTTGCACCCAGAGCGTTTCGTGGTCGTACACATCGCGGCCGATGCACATCGGCGCGAGATAACTTTGCGCGAGCGCGGCGACGGCCATCCCGCCGGTGCCCATGGTCGAGGCCCAACCCGTGCCCGTGAGCCCGCTCTCTAACGTGACATCGACCAGCACATGTTCGTGGTGGGTGATGGCGTGCGCGGCCGACACCCATGGCTTGCGCAGTGGCACGCGATACGCCGAGACTTCGATTGCGGCGATCGCGTTACGGACAGAACCATGCAAGCGGCCGACTCCAAATTGGTCTAATTGGTCTATTGGTCCAGACAATTCTTGACGAGGGCGCCGCCCTGTGTCAACTTTTTGCGGTCAAATGGCCAGTGACGCCCGCAGAAGGCGCACGAGCTTGGGGAGGATCGACATGAGCAATTCCATCAAGGGCATCAGCCGCCGTACGGTCCTGCGCGGGACCGCATTCGGCGCCGCGGCCGCAGCCATCGGTATGCCGGCGGTCCTGCGCGCGCAGTCGCCGGTTCGTCTGCGCGCCGCGCACATCGAGTCGCCGGTCAGCGCCACGCACAAGGGCTACGTCGCCTTCGCGGAAAAGGTGAAGGCCGTGACGAACGGCGCGGTCGAAATCCAGGTTTTTCCCGCGGGCCAGCTCGGCAACCTGCGCGACCTTTATGAAGGGCTGAAGCTCGGCTCCGTGGACATGACCTCGTCCGGCCCGGACTACACGGCGAACATCGCGCCGGTCATGGTGACGGCCGCGCTCTATTATTCCTACCAGAGCGACGCGCATGCCGACCGCGCCTTCGAAGGCAAGTTCTCGCAGCAGCTTTCCGAGGCGCTCGCCAAGCAGGCGAACATGCACATCCTCGCCTGGGGTGAACTCGGCTGGCGTTCGGTGTTCAACACCAAGCGCGCGATCAAGGTGCCGGCCGACTTCAAGGGCCTGAAGATCCGCGTGCCGGAAGCGCAGCTCCACATCCTGCCGATGCAGGCGCTGGGTGCCGCGCCGTCGCCGATCCCCTACTCCGAGGTCTATACCTCGATGCAGACCGGCGTCGTGGACGGCGCGGAAGGCACGCCCGCCGCGGTGATCCAGCAGAAGTTCAACGAGGTGTCGAAGCACTACAGCCTGACGCGCCACCTCTATAACCCGATCCATCTCGTCATCAGCGGCGCCGCCTTCGGCAAGCTCTCGAAGCCGCAGCAGGACGCCGTCTCGCAGGCGGCCGTCGAGGTCTTCCGCGCGCAACGCACGCAGTCGCGCGCCGACAACGAGGCGGGAATCAAGGAGATCGCCAAGCGCGGCCTGCCGGTGAACGACGACGTGGACGCGAACGCGATCCGCAAGCTCGTCGAGCCGACCTGGGGGCCGCTCACCAAGGATCTGGGCGCGACCGGGCAGGAGCTGGTGAAGCTGTTGCAGGCCGCGGCCTGAGAACGGAATATCGGGCGCAGCTGGTACGTATCTCCCACCTTCTGTGCCCGGTATCATTGCCGCGATGATGGTCCGAAGACTCGAACAGATGCTCCGGGCCTTCATCGCGGCCATTTTCATCTTTTTCGTTTCGATCACGTTCCTGCAGGTCGTGTTGCGCTACGGCTTCGCGAACTCGCTGCCGTGGATCGACGAGCTGTCGCGTTACTCGTTCATCTGGCTGGTGTTCGTCGCGGCTGCGATCGTCTCGCGCGAGGGCGCGCATATCGCGATCGACATCGTCGAAGAGATGGCGCCGCCGCGCGTCCGCTTCGCGCTGCTCGTCCTCGCCGACATCTCGCTGATCGTGTTCGCCGCCATCGTCGGTTACGGCGGCTGGCAGCTCATGCAGCTCAACTGGACCACGACTTCACCCGCGAGCGGCATCCCGATCGCCTGGGTGCAGTTCGTGCTGCCGCTGTTCGGGGTCCTGATGGCGCTGTTCGCGGGCGTCCATCTGCACGAACTCCTGAAGCGAGGCCGGACCGGCTGAACACTGATGCTCGCCATCCTCATCATCTCCTTCTCGGCGCTCCTCGTGCTGCGCGTGCCGGTCGCGGCGGCGATGGGCCTCTCGGGGACGCTCGCGATTCTCACGTCGGGCATGAACATTCCGCTTGCCGTCGTGCCGCAACGGATTTTCGTGCTGCTCGACAGCACTTCGCTCCTCGCCATCCCGTTCTTCATCCTCGCCGGTGCGATCATGGAACAGGGCGGCATGGCGCGCCGCATGATCGCCTTCGCGGAAGCGATGGTCGGCCACTGGCGCGGCGGACTCGCGCAGGTGGACGTGCTGGCGAGCACGATCTTCTCCTCGCTCACGGGATCAAGTGCGGCGAGTGCGACGGCCACGGGCTCCGTGATGATTCCGGCCATGAAACGCGCCGGTTACCCCGCGGGCTACGCCGCGGCACTCGAAGCCTCGGGCTCCGCCATCGGGCCGATCATCCCGCCCTCGATCATCATGGTCGTGTATGGCTCGCTCGCGAGCGTGTCGGTGGGCGGGCTGTTTCTGTCCGGTGTCGCGCCCGGATTGTTCATCGCCGTCGGCCTGCTCGTCGTCAATGCGGTGCAGGCGCGGCGCTACGGCTGGGGCGGCGGCGAACGCACCCCGTGGCCGAAGCGACTTGCGGCGGCACGGATTTCGATCGCGGCACTGCTCGCACCGTTCGTCATCATCGGCGGCATTCTCGGCGGCGTGTTCACGCCGACCGAAGCCGGCGCCGTCGCGGTCGTCTATGCCACGGTCGTCACCCTGTTCCTCTACCGCGAGATCGGCTGGCGGCAATTCCTGAACGTGGTGGTGGACGCCGCGCTCACCACCGGCGTCATCAGCATCATCATCGCGGCGGCGGGCATCTTCGGCTGGGTGCTCGCACTCGAACAGGTGCCACAGATGGTGGTGGCGTGGGTGCAGGGCGTTACGTCGAGTCCCATGATGGCGGTGCTGCTCGTCATCATCGTCATCCTGATTGTCGGCTGCTTCGTGGACGTGACGGCGGCGGTCATCATCCTCGTGCCGGTGTTCGCGCCGCTCGGGGCGAGCTACGGCTTCGACCCGGTGCATTTCGGCATCATCGTCTGCATCGCGCTCGTGTACGGCAACGTGACGCCGCCGGTCGGCCTCCTCCTCTTCATCACGGCGGGCCTCGCCAAGTGCTCGGTGATGGAGGTGATGCGCTATCAGTTGCCGTTCTACGCCGTGCTGAGCGCGGCGCTTGCGCTCACGGTGCTGCTGCCTGACGTGGTGTTGTTCCTGGCGCGGCTCTAGTGCGCGCTCGACCGCGCCCCAGACAGTTCGCCGCAGGACAACACCGATACCCCGTTGTGCAAAGAGAATACGGTGCATCGCTCGCGAGCGAAGTGAGAACGTCATGCGAAGCAGCACAGGAGAATAATTTTGTCGGACACCGCCTGGTTTCTGGTCGCTTTCCTGTTGCTGGCCGTTGCCATGGCGCTTGGCGTTTGGCGCTGGCGGCGAAGCCTTCGCACCCTGCATCCCGTATCCGGTTTTGTCTTGCTCGCAGCAACCCTTGGAGGACTGCTCGGCGCACCGTTCTGGTGGTTCGACCTTCCGGCCGCGTTCGCGTGGGACCTGCCCGCGCTTGCTTCCCGCATGCTCGCAGCGGCAGGCCTTGCCTTCGGACTCAGCGGTATCGTGGTGCTGGAGAAGCCGAGCCGGCCGAAGGCGCGTTTCTATCTCGTGCTGGTCGCCGTTTATCTCGTGCCGCTCGCGCTCGCGATCGTCGTCTTCCATCTTGACCGCTTCGACTTCAGCAAGCCGATCACCTACGGCTTCTTCTCGATCGTCCTTGTGCTGTCGATCGGAGCCGCCTTGGGGCTGTGCTACGAGAAAGACGCGGATGATGCCGCGCCGCCAGCGGAATCAGCCTGGTTCCTGTGCATCGGCGGCGTGCTGGCGGTATGGGGACTGGCACTCTTCCTGGTTCCCGCGACGACAGCCGTGCCGTTCCTCTTCAACTGGCCGCGAGACCCACTGACATCGAGGCTGATCGCATCGATGCTGCTGACATTGGCTGTGGCGTTCCTGTCGGCGCGGCGAAATGCGCAGCTTGTGCCGCCTGCGCTTGTATTCGCCGCCACATACGGCGCCGGCGTGCTCGCCGCCTGCCTGATGAACCTGCTGGCGGGGCGTCCCTTGCCGATACTTTATACGACCGCCTTCGGCCTTCTCGGCGTCGTATCGGCGTTGCTGCTCGTGAGGCATATGCAGCGGCTGGCGAAGACGTAAGCCACGGCGCGCCAGAGGACGAACCGACAACGGCCGTTCGGCCTCAGCGCCACCCCAACGCCGGCGCGACGTGCTTCAGGATCGACTCGATCACATGCGCGTTGTACTCGACGCCGAGCTGGTTCGGCACCGTAAGCAGCAGCGTGTCGGCCTCGGCAATGGCTTCGTCCTTCGCCAGTTCCTTGACGAGTTCGTCAGGCTCGCCTGAGTAACCGCGTCCGAAGATTGCGCGCTTGTCGGCCTCGATGAATCCGACCTGGTCCTCTTCCTTGCCGCCCTGCCCGAAATAGGCGCGATCCATGTCGTTCATGAGCGCGAAGATGCTGCGGCTCACCGAGACGCGCGGCTCGCGCGTATTTTCCGCGACCTTCCACGCCTCGCGATAGGCGCGAATCTGCTTCGCCTGCTGGATGTGGAACGGCTCGCCGCTCTCGTCGAATTTGAGCGTCGAGCTTTGCAGGTTCATGCCGAGGTGCGCCGCCCATTCGGCCGTCGCGTTCGTTGCCGCACCCCACCAGATGCGCTCGCGCAAACCTTCGGAGTGCGGCTCGAGCCGCAGCAGGCCCGGCGGATTCGGAAACATCGGGCGCGGGTTCGGTTGCGCGAAGCCCTCGCCTTTCAGCACTTCGAGGAAGACCTCGGCGTGCTTCCGCGCCATGTCGGCGTCGGTCTTGCCCTCCGGCGGCGCGTAACCGAAATAGCGCCAGCCGTCGATCACCTGTTCGGGCGAGCCGCGCGAAATGCCAAGCTGCAAACGCCCGCCCGCGATGAGGTCGGCCGCGCCTGCGTCCTCGGCCATGTAGAGCGGGTTCTCGTAGCGCATGTCGATCACGGCCGTGCCGATCTCGATCTTCTTTGTTTTCGCGCCGACGGCGGCAAGCAGCGGAAAGGGCGAGCCAAGCTGGCGCGCGAAATGATGCACGCGGAAATACGCGCCGTCCGCGCCCAGCTCTTCGGCGGCAACCGCGAGGTCGATGGACTGCAACAACGCATCCGCGCCCGAGCGCGTCTGCGAGTTCGGCGAGGGCGTCCAGTGGCCGAAGGAGAGGAAACCGATCTTCTTTTTGGGCATGGGAGGAAGGGTCCGGAATATGCGGAACCACACTTAAGCTACGAGTTGCGAAGATCAATGGCGCATGCCGGCGTCGCACCGCGAATGCATGACAGCCTTGCTTGGGGGCCTTCGGACACGGCTCGTTTACCAGTGCGCCCCCGGCATTGCCGGGGGCGAGGATTCTCTCATTCTGTTCACGCAGCCCGCGCCAGCGCCACCGCGTCGGCGCCCGCCGGGAAGCGGAGTTGCCCGGACGTATCGTTCGCGGCACGCCACACACCCTCGGCCACGTCCCGCTCCGTCGTCACCTGGGCCGGCTTCGCGAACGCCGCGAAGATCGGCTGCGCGAACGCGGCATACGCCTCGGGGATCAGGTCCTCGATGCGGACTTCCGTGTTCTGCGCGAAGCGGGTGGTCGGCGCGTAGCCCGGCTCGACCAGCTTGACGCGCACATTGAACGTCTGAAGCTCGTGCGCGAGCGATCCGGTGAAACCCTCGATCGCCATCTTGCTCGCGGTATAGGCTGCCGCCAGCGGCATCGGGGCGAGCGTCACGCTGGAGGTCACGTTGACGATCACGCCCGATCGGCGCGAGCGGAACGCCGGGATCACAGCTTGCGTCATCGCCATCACGCCAAAGGTGTTGGTTTCGAACACCTTGCGGACATGCGACATCGGCGTCGCCTCGAAAGCGCCGACGACACCGATGCCCGCGTTGTTCACGAGCGCGTCGATGGGCCCGCTCGCCTTGAGCATCGCCGCGATGCTTTCCGCCTTGGTCACGTCCAGCGGCAGCACGCGGATGCGTTCGGATCGGGGCAGGATGTCTTCGCGCGGCGTGCGCATGGTGGCGATCACGTTCCAGCCCTGCGCGTGGAAATGGCGCGCGGTCTCGAGGCCGTAGCCGGACGAGCAGCCGGTGATCAGTACGGTTTTCGGTTCGGTTTTCATGGCGGTCTCCCTTGCGTTTCGGATGATGCCGGGATACCCCTGACGATCAGGACGATCTACGATCAAAAGTCCATATTTCGTTTGCGAAAGTCCAGAAATGGCCGACCCGCTCTCCGACGTCATCGCGCTGCTCCGGCCGCGCACCGTGTTCACGAAGGGCATCAGCGGCGCCGGCCGCTGGGGCGTGCGCTACACGGATTTCGGCCAGCCGAGCTTCTGCACCGTGGTCGAGGGAAGCTGCCGCCTTGCGGTCGACGGCGAGGATGCCGTCACGCTTGAGGCGGGCGACTTCGTGCTCCTGCCCGCGACGCCGGGCTTCACGATGTCCGGCTTCGAGCCGGTGACGCCGGTGCGCCTCGATCCGAAGCACGCGGCTTCTTCGGCCGGCGACGTTCGTCACGGCCGGCGCGGCGGACGTCCCGACGTGCGGCTGCTCGGCGGCTACTTCGTCTTCGACTCGCCCGACGCGGGGCTTTTAGTGTCACTCTTGCCGCGGCTCGTGCATGTGCGCGGCGTCGAACGGCTTTCGACACTGGTGCGGCTCGTCGGCGAGGAGTCGGGCGAGCGCAGAGCTGGCCGCGAACTGGTGCTCGCAAGACTGATCGAGGTGCTGCTGATCGAGGCGCTGCGGTCGACGCAGGATAACGACGCGCCACCGGGATTGTTGCGCGGGCTGGGCGACACACGACTGGCTACAGCCATCAGACAGATGCATGGCGATCCCGCGCGCGCATGGACCGTGACCGAACTCGCGAAGAAAGCCGCCCTCTCCCGCTCGGCGTTCTTCGATCGCTTCACGCGCACAGTCGGTGTGCCGCCGATGGAGTATCTCCTCGCCTGGCGGATGGCGATCGCGAAGGACCTGCTTTGCCGCGATGAGTTCGGCCTCTCGGAAGTCGCCGAGCGCGTCGGCTACAGTTCGGCGAGCACGTTCAGCACGGCATTCAGCCGTCATGTCGGACAACCGCCCGGCCGTTATGCGCGGGCGCGGCCGAACTAACGGAGCGGAATCTGGCGCGCCGGACAGGATGGAACGGCGAATACATATGTCATTGAAGTTGTGCTGTGATTCTTGCAACGTTAGGCTGCGTTGCCCAAGTCGAAGCCGCAAAGGTTCAGGCCGCTGCAGCGTGATACGCGGGTGCCATATGGATTTGGATTGGTCGGACGGACGGAGCTGAACCATGAAAGTCCTGTTGAGAATTGTGCTCGCGGGCGCTCTCATGCACATTCCTCCCGCCTTCGCACAGGCGCCGAAGGAGGCCGTCGCCTCTCCTGCCTTGCAGAAGGAATTCGATGGCTTCATCGCGAAATTTCGTGCGGCCCTGAAGGCCAACGATTTCGCCGCCGTCGCCGGTATGACCCGGCTGCCGTTCATGAACGACGATTCTACTCGCGACGCCGCCCAATTCCGCGAAAAGGTTTATCAACGCGACTTTACGGCGAAAAATCGCGCGTGCCTCCAGCGCGGCAAAGCCGTCTATCAGCGCGACGGCTTAAATGACGACAATTATTTCATCATCTGTGACCAGGACATCTTCGTCTTCACCAAGACGCCTGCGGGGTTCCTTTTCACGGAAATCGGAATGAATGATTGATCGGGCGACCGTTCTGTTCGCCGACACCGCGCCCGTGGTGCTCACAGGTTGATGGTCGAGGGGTGCGTTCCCCCATCTGGCTCGCCGTCAGGACACCGGGCTTTGTGGTGACGACACCGTGCATTCGGCGGAATCTGGCGCGCCCGGAAAGATTCGAACTCCCGACCCTCAGATTCGAAGTCTGATGCTCTACGGGCGCGCGGTGTGATGGGGATAGCGCACACGCGGCCGATGGAAAAGCGGCTTCGCGGCGCGCTGAGGCCGCCGGCGTCAAGCGGCCCCGAACACATGGCGCAGCATCAGGAAGGTTACGATCGCCTGCGCGCTTATCGACAGCGTGCGCGGCCAGTTGTAGCGGATCAGCTCGGCGATGGTGGCGGCGTTCTTGCCGCCCTTCTCCAGCCGGGCGTGGCGCGGGATTTCGAGCAGCACCGTGACCAGCAGACCGGCGATACCGGCGGCAATGTTGCCCGCACTCATCCAGAAAGGAACGGCCGGACCGTAAAAGGCCAGCGCGACCGGCAGGAGGAAGCTCGCAAAGCCGGGAATGATGACAGGCAACGGAATGTGCCGGGAATAAAAGCGGTGATAGCGGACATAGTCCGCCTCGCCGACCTGCGCGAAGAGCGGATAGACGACGATCTGAGCGAACCAGATCTGGCCGAGCACCCAGAACACGAGCGCGGCCCAAAGCAAAAGAAAAAGCTGAGACGATTCCATCGAAATAACCTTTGGTGTGGAGTGGATGACTGGCGCCGGCGCCGAACGTCAGGCCGCCTCGCCTCGCGCAAGTGCGGCCGCCTGCTTCAGGTTGATGCCTTTCACGAGCGGGTCGGCGTGCCGATGCGCGAGCTGCCATTCGGTCCCTTCGTGGCGATAGACCAGCGTGACTCGCAGCGGCCAGTCCTGGGCCGGCAGACCGCCGACCTCGACGCGGGCGCGTTCGATGACGACAAGCACCACCATGTCGGCCGAGCCGTATGACTGGACCACTTCCTGCTCCAGCGTGCCGTTCCGGAAGTACCGCCCCATCGCCTCCCATCGTTCGCTCGTGAGATCCGCGCCGCGCGTCGGCGTTCCGCCGAACGGCGACATCAGCGTGAAATCGTCCGTGACCGCGATCAAGGCGCGATACCGGTCGAGGTCCCCACGCATCAGCGCTGCGTTTGATTCCGCAGATCGCTGGACGAGCCCGGCAACCTCCCTGTCGATGGCAGCACCTGCATGTGCGTTTGCCGATCCCAGGGATGCGAAGCCGGCGCCTGCTGCGGCGGCGAGAATTGAACGTCGTGAGGCTGGCATGCGAGTCGCTCCTGTCCTGATTTCCGTCGACGAAGCCGCTGTTACCGCCTCGCGTGGCCGGGAGATCGCACTTCAAACCTGATGAATCCAATGATATAATTTCAGCAATATGCTGAATTTAGTTGACCTCTCTCGCACCGACCTCAACCTCCTCATCCTCTTTGAGGTCGTGCTGGAGGAGCGTCACGTCGGCCGAGCGGCGGATCGTCTGAACCTGACGCCTTCCGCCGTCAGCCATCGGCTTGGCCGGCTGCGCCGGCTCCTGAACGATCCGCTGTTCCTCAAAACGCCCAAGGGCGTCGTTCCGACGGCGCGTGCATCGGAGCTGGCCGAGCCGATCGGGGACATTCTCGCCCGGGCGCGGGGCGTCATCTCGACCGCGGCGCCTTTTGATCCCGCCAGCTCGAAGCGCCGCTTCGCGATCGGCGCGCCCGATGGCGTCTCGGCCGTGTTCCTGCCGCCACTCCTCGCGGCGTTGCGCGAGCGAGCGCCCGGCATCGACATCGGCGTGCGTCAGCTGCTTCCCACGCAGGGAGAACCGTCACCCGAGCGCGCCTGGCGCTCCGCCTTCGCCGACCTAGAGGCGCGCGCGATGGATATCGCGGTCGTTCCCTCCGACCACATCCCGGCGCGGTTCCACCAGCAAACCCTCTACGAAGAGGATTTCGTCGTCGCGATGCGCGCCGGACACCCGTTTGCGAAAGCTCCGAGCCTGAAGCGATATTGCGAGATGCAGCATCTGGTGGTCTCGCTCACCGGAGATGCCTTTGGCTTCGTTGATCGCGTTCTCGCGGAGCAAGGCCGCTCGCGAAGAATCGCGCTCACCGTCCCGAATTTCATGTTTGCCCTCGCCGTCATTGCCGAGACCGATCTGATCTCCGCGCTGCCAAGGCGATTCGCTGCCATGCACGCACCGCGCTTCGGGATCGTGGGGGTGGAGGCGCCGTTGCCGCTCGGCCGCTTCCGGCTTAACGCCGTCGCTCCCAAAGTCGCAATGATGGATGCGGGGGTGATGTGGCTCTTCGATGTACTTGGGACAGCGAAGCAGGTTGCGCGTCAGCGCGGCAAACCTTCGCCGTCACGAAAACAGCGATCGTAATTTGGAAGACGCCGGCTGCAACGGGCGTACAGCTTTATAGATTTGGCGCGCCCGGAGAGATTCGAACTCCCGACCCTCAGATTCGAAGTCTGATGCTCTATCCAGCTGAGCTACGGGCGCGTGCGCGGGACCATAGATCGCGCGCCGCGCCGATGGAAGCGGCTCAGGCGCGGCCCGGTGAAACGCGCGCCACAACCGCGCGGGCGAGCGCGTCGAGTGCATAGCCGATCACGCCGATGGCGATCACGGTCGCCATCAACTCGGGATAGGCGAGCCGATCGCGCGTATCGAGGATGAAGTAGCCGAGCCCCGCCGATACGCCGAGCATCTCGCAAGGCACGAGTACGATCCAGCAGATGCCGATGGCGAGGCGCACACCGGTCAGCACGTGGGCGAGCACGCCGGGCACGACGACGCGCGTCAGCGTCTCCCACGGGGTCGCAGCCAGGCTGCGCGACAGCAACAGCCAGTGCGGATCGAGCTGACGGACGCCCGCCGCGGTGTTCAGCAGGATCGGCCAGACGGCCGCGAAGGCGAGCAGGAAATAGATCGGCGCGTCGCCCACCCCGAACACCATGACGGCGATCGGCATCCAGGAGAGCGGCGAGATCATGCGCAGGAACTGGAACGAGGGCGTCGTCGCCGCTTCGGCGAAGCGCGAGCGGCCGACGAGGAGTCCCACCGGCACGCCGATCAGGAGCGCCAGCACGAGCCCGACCAGCACTCGCTTGAGGCTGACAAGCGCGTGAGTCGTCAGGTCGGACGACGTCACGAGATTGAACAGCGTCGGCAGCGCACTCGACGGCGAGAAGCGCTGGGCAAAGCTGCCCTCCTCCGCCAGCCAATCCGTCCCGATCCACCACAGCGCAAGCAGCGCGACAAGCCCCGCGATGCCCAGGAGCGGCGCGGCGCGAAGCCGGTTGTTACGCGGCTGTGCCGGCGCCGCTGCCGACTTCTTCTCGACGAGGAAGTCAGATGGAACGGCGCTGGCCGGATTGAGATTTTGCGCGTGGATGTTCACGCTTGAACGACCTCCTTGCGCGTGAATGCGTTGCTGGCAAGGCCGAACTTGGTGAGACCGCCCTGCGCCTCGACCGCCTTTTTCACGAAGCTGTCGTCCACCAGATCCTTCGCCGCGAAGGCCGGATCGAGCTTGTCGAGGAATTCGCGGTCGCCTTCCACGAGCGTGGCCTTCAGGCGGCGCACCAACTCCTCGGTGTAGCTCGCGAACGGATAGGGCTGGAAGTCGATGCGGCGCTCGCGCCAGTCGGGATGTTTGATCGCACCCGCGGCCGCGTATTCGGCGGCGTCGCCGTCGGCGGGCGCAAGCACGCGCTTCAGGACTTCCACGCTGTGCGGCGTGTATTTCTGCGCGTTGTCCTTCGATAACAGCTCGGCCGTCTCGGCGCGGTTGGCACGCGTCCAGAGTTGCGCCTTCACCATCGCGTTCACGACCTTCTGCGACCATTCCGGCTGCTCCTTGAGCACGCGGTCGTGCATGGTGACGACGCAGCAGGCGTGGTCCTTCCACACGTCGCCGGTAAAGCGCAGCACCTTGCCGACCTTCAGCACTTCGGCGGCGGCATTGAAGGGTTCGGCGACGATGTAGCCGGCGATGCGCTTCGCGGCGAGCGCGGGCACCATGTCCGGCGGCGCCATGACGATGAGCTTCACTTCGTTCGGCGCGGGATCGCCGCTCTTCGAGACGGGCGTCAGGCCGTTCTCGCGCAGGAGAATTTGCAGGACGACATTATGGATCGAATACCAGAACGGGATCGCGACCGTCTTGCCGCCGAGGTCGGACACCTTGTTGATGCTGTAGTCAACGCTGAGGCCCGAGCCGCTCGTATGATTCCACGCGACGACCTTGGCCGGCGCCTTGCTGCCGAAGCGCGTCCATACGGTCATCGGCGCGAGCAGATGCACGACGTTCACCTGTCCGGCGAGGAAGGCTTCCACGATCTGCGCCCAGCCGCGGAACAGCACGGGCTTCTCGACCTTGAGCCCTTCGGCTTCGAAGAAGCCCTGGCCATGCGCGACGAGCAACGGAGTCGCGTCGGTGATCGGCAGATAGCCGACGCGCACCGGCGCGTTCGGTTCCTGCGCGCGGGCTTCATAAGCTTGCAGGAACGGCGCCGCGCCGGCGGCGGTCAGCAGTGCCGACAGCTTGAGCATGTCGCGGCGGGAGAAAAAATCTTCATTCATGGCGGAGTCCTTGGTCACTGGCGGCGAACCGCGTTGCGAAGGGTGCTGAGAATTTCGATGCGGATTTTTCCGAGCTCGGCGACGTAGTCGTCGCGCGGCGTCGGCAGGTCGATAGGCCACTCCCCGATCCGGCGCGCGGGCGTGCCGCCGAGGAGCAGGATGCGGTCGGAGACGAGGAGCGCCTCGTCGATGTCGTGGGTGATGAGGACGACCGCCGCGCCCGAGCGCCCGACGACCTTCAGCAGAAGATGCTGCATTTCTGCACGCGACACTTCATCGAGCGCGCCAAACGGCTCGTCGAGCAGCAGCACTTCTGGCTTGCGCGCGAGGCAGCGTGCGAGCGCCGTGCGCTGCGCCATGCCGCCCGAAAGCTCGGCGGGCTTCAGCTTGCGCGCGTGGTCGAGCCCCACTTCCGCGATCGCGGTGTCGACACGCTCCTTGCGCGCGGCGGATGAAAGCGCGGGCTGATGCTTGAAGTCGAGACCAAAGGCCACGTTCTTTTCGAGATCGAGCCACGGCAGGAGGCCGGGATTCTGGAAGGCGATGGCGAGGCGAGGATGCACGCTTTGCAGCGTTGCCCCGCCGACCTGGACGCTGCCGCCGGTCGGCGGCTGAAGGCCCGCCAGCACGCGCAGCAGGCTCGACTTGCCGACGCCGCTCGGGCCAAGAACCGTCACGATCTCGCCGGGCGCGAGGTCGAGGTCGAAATTCGCGAGCACGGGCGCGGGCGCGCCCGGATAGCGCAGCGAAATGTCCTGTGCCTGCAAGGCGGGCTGCGTCATGCCGCGCTCTTTCTGCTCTGCTGCAAGGCGGTCTTGAGTTGCACCAGACTCGGCGTGATCAGCGGGATGAAGGCCACTTCGCGCCAGCGTCGCGCAACTTCGCGTCCCGGCTCGCGCAAATAAGCCTTGCCACCGGCCGAATGCAGTTCGAGCGAAACGGCGTCGGCAGCGATTTCGGCGAGCGCGATGCGCAACTCAAACAGCGTTGCCGCGTCGGCTTCGAATTCGCGCGAACGGACGCCGGCGAAGAGCCGGCTTTCGGCGTGCGCGAGACGCGCGGCGATATCGCCGAGCGGCTGGCTCAGCACACCACGGCCCGCGCCCGCGACCTGCGTCGCTTCCTTGAGCGAGCGCCGCGCGAGGCCGATCGACATGCCGCATTGCAGTCCGAGAAAAGCCGGACGAATGCGCGGCAGCCAGGAGCGCGCGTCCGCGTGCAGGATGCGGTCGGCGCCGATCTTTACGTCGGCGAGAACGACCGCCGCCGTGTTGCTCGACTGCATGCCGAACAGCGCGAGGTCGGCCGAACGTGCGAGGCCCGCGTCGTCATGCGCGAGCGAGGCGACGAAGGCCTGGCCGTTTTGGTGATCGATCGCCGCTGCGACATGAAATCCCTGCGGCCGCAAGTTTGTCACCCACGGCATCTTGCCGGTGAGCGCGAGACCGCCGCCGTCTTCGCGCGCGGTAATCTGGAGCGGCTCGAGCCCGGCGAGAAATTTCATTGCATTCGAGAGGCCGGTCGCACCCGCCACCCGCCCCGACAGCAAGTCGGGCAGCAGCCGCTCGCCGAGCGCTCCGTTCGGGCTCTGCAACAGATACTCGATGTAGGTCCGGTGCCCCCACAGCACGAAAGCCGCCGCCAGCGACTCTTCCGCCACTGCCGACACGGCCACGATCCCGTCAACGATGTCGCCGCCAACGCCGCCGTGATGAAATGGCACGCCCGCCGCGGTCACGCCCGCATCGGCCAAACGCGGCAGCACGGTGCCCGCATCCTCCTCGCCGCGGTCGAGCGCGCAGGCGTTCGCCGCGAGCCAGGACACGAAGTCCGGATCGAGCCGCGCCAGCACGGGATGGACCGGGCGATTCATTTTATTCCGCCGCCTCGCGCGCCGCGGGCGGAGTCCAGCGGCAGGATTCAAGCTGCTCGTTGAGCGGTACCTGGCCGAGATTGTTCGCGAAGTTGCAGAGCGTCGCGAGGCTGACGCCGAGCACGACTTCGAGCGCGGCCTGATCGTCGAAGCCCACCGCCTTGAAGGCCGCGAGCTCCGCGTCCGTTACGGCGCCGCGGCTCTCGATCACCGCCTCAGTGAAGCGCGCCACGGCATCGAGCCGTGCGTTCTCGAGCGCCTCGCGCTCGCGCAAGCCCGAGACGGTCGCCTCGTCGAGATCGGTCTTCTTGCGCGCGATAGACGTATGACCGGCGACGCAGAAGGCGCAGCCATGGACGGCGGCGGCCGTGATCTGCACCGCTTCCCGCTCGGCGAGCGTCAGCGATGCACGCGCGTTGATCGCGCCAACGGTCAGATAGGTTTCGAGCGCGAGCGGCGAGTTGGCCAGCAGTCGCAACAGGTTTGAGAGAAAACCGTTGTTTTTCTCGGCCGTCTCGAGTGCGGCCTTCGCCGCCTCCGGTGCGTTTTCGATGGTGCGAAGGGGAAGACGTGCCATGGCCCGAGCCTCATATTTACATTATTTATACGTTGAATATGAATATAACACTTCAAAATATGTGAGTCTAATCTCATTTCCACGTTATTTTTGTGGAATTAGTTCCGCCGAAGCCAATACACGCGAAAACGCATGAAACGGCCGCCGCCCCAGCGGCCGGCGAAGATCAGCAATGGTCAAAAGAGAGGAGAAGGAGTGGCGCGCCCGAAGAGATTCGAACTCCTGACCCCCAGATTCGTAGTCTGGTGCTCTATCCAGCTGAGCTACGGGCGCGTGCCGGCAGGCGGCGAGAGGCATAGCTAGAGCCTCGCCGATACAATGACAAGGCTTCGGGTTAACGGCGGCTGAATGCCGGCGCGGTCGGTACGATGCGTACGGAACCCGCGTCTCCTCCGCCGTTGCACCGACACCTTCCCTAACGCAAGTTCGGTCATGGGCTCCGTGTCGCCGAACACCAAAAATTTCGAGCAAGACATCGCCGCGATCGCGCAGATCGAGGCGGTGCCCACGATCCTGAAAGTCGTGTGCCGCGTCACCGGCATGGGCTTCGCCGCCGTAGCCCGCGTGACGGAAGATCGCTGGATCGCCTGCGATGTGCGCGACGAGATCGAGTTCGGCCTGAAGCCGGGCGGCGAACTCAAGGTCGAGACGACGATCTGCAACGAGATCCGCGGCAACGGGCAGGCCGTGGTCATCGATCATGTGGCGGAAGACGCGCAGTTCTGCGGGCACCCGACGCCGGCGATGTACGGATTCCAAAGCTATATCTCCGTGCCCATCCGCCGTGGCAACGGCGAGTTCTTCGGAACGCTCTGCGCCATCGATCCGCGCCCCGCGAAAGTACGGACGCCGGCGATCATCGGCATGTTCGAGTTGTTCGCCGACCTGATCGGCCGCCATCTCGATTCCGAGGACAAGCTGGCGCAAAGCGAGGCCGACCTTGTGGTCGAGCGTCAGCTTGCCGAACTGCGCGAGCAGTTCATCGCCGTGCTCGGCCACGACCTGCGCAACCCCCTCGCCTCCATCGATGCCGGCGTTCACCTGCTGCGCAGGACGCCACTGAACGACAAAGCAATCGCGACCGTCGACCTCATCCAGAAAAGCGTGCAGCGCATGGCGCGGCTGATCGACAACGTGCTCGATCTCGCGCGCGGCCAGCTTGGCGGCGGACTGATCGTGAAGCGGAGCAAGATCGCCATTCAGCCGGTGCTTGAGCAGGTCGTCGAGGAAATGCGTATCACGACGCCGGATCGCGCTATTCACGCCGAGTTGGCGGTCGACGAGCCGGTGAGTTGCGACGCGCCGCGCATCGCACAACTGCTCTCCAACCTGCTCGCGAACGCGATCTCGCACGGCGCGCCCGACAAGCCCGTGACGGTTCGTGCGTATATCGACGGCGGCCGTTTCGAACTGACGGTCGGGAACAGCGGCGATCCGATCCCGCCCGAGACGGCCGAGCGCCTCTTCCAGCCGTTTTTCCGCTCATCCACGCGTCCCGATCATCAGGGACTGGGGCTTGGCCTCTTCATCGCGCAAGAAATCGCCGGCGCGCATGAGGGCACGCTGACCGTGCAGTCGGACGAAGGAGAAACGCGCTTTACGTTCCGTATGCCGGCGTAAGGCCGTTCAGGCGCTGGCGCGTTCCGCGCGGCGCTCGTCGAGCATCACCGGGCGGTCGGGGATGACGATGCGGAAGGTGGCGCCAAGCGTTCCCTCCAGCAACCTGATCTCGCCGCCATGCGCGCGCACGAGTTCGGCCGCGATTACCAGACCGAGCCCCGTGCCGCCGCGGCGCGCGGCCCCCTGAAACGGCTCGAACAGATGCGTCCGCGCGCGTTCGGGCAGGCCGGGACCCGTGTCGGCGACTTGCAGCACGACGACCGCGCCCTCGCGGCGGCCGATGATGCGGATCTGGTCGCGTTCGGGATCGTTCGGTGCACGCGCAAGCAACGCCTGCCTGCTGTTGCGCACGAGATTGATGAGGGCGCGCAGCAACTGGTCGGGATCGGCATCGACGGTGAGCCCGCGCTCGACCGACGGCACCCAGCGAATCGGGGAATTGTCGCTGAGGTCGAGGGAGTCACGGAGTTCATCGAGGAGCGCCGCGACATCGACCTTGCGCCGTTGCGGCGGCGGCTCCTGCGCGCGGCCATAGGCGAGCGTCTGCTCGCAATAGGCAATGGCCCGGTCGAGCGTCACCATCAGCTTCGAGGCAAGCTTGTTCACCGACGGATCGGTGAGATGCGAAAGCCGGTCTGACAGCAACTGCGCGGGCGCGAGCAGGTTGCGCAAGTCGTGATTGATCTTCGACACTGCGAGGCCGAGCGAGGCGAGCCGGTTCTTGTGCTGCAACGTGCCGGCCAGTTCGCGCTGCATGGCGGCGAGTTCACGCTCGGCAACGCCGACTTCGTCGGCGCGGCCCGACGGCACGATGATGCGCGAGGCGTCTTCCGGCGCCTGACCGAAGGCGACCATGTGCGCCGTCAGCCGCCGCATCGGCCGCACGAACAGCCACACGAGCGAGGCGTACACGAAGACACCGGTGATCGCGGCGATGGCGAGCGACACCGCGAGGACGTTGAGCGAGAAGCGCAGCATCGCCTGACGCAGCGGATATTCGTCCATGACGATTTCGACGAACTCGCCGCCGCGCGGCGCGGGGCCGACCACGCGCATGACGTCGCTCTTGGAACCGCTCAAGATCAGCGCGAAGGCGTCGACGATCGCGCTGTACATCGAGACGTCGCGCATATCGACTTCGTTGTCGATCTGCGGCGGCATTTCGGAGAAGGCGAGCAACTGCCGGGAGTCGCCCTTCTTCATCGCAACCGCCTTGGCGCCGACACTGTCGAGGAGCTGGCGCGTGAGGTCGTCGGAGATCATGCCGTCGGGCGCGGCATCGAGAACGAGCGCGGCCGTATGCGCGGCGGCCAGGCGGTCGGAGAGCCAGGTGAGGCGGAAATTGGCGATCGTGGGCACGAAAACGAGGATTTCGCCGATCATCACGAACAGCGCCGTGAGCAACAGCAGCTTGCCCGAAAGGCCCAGCCGGGCGCGCGGGACGGGCGTCTGCGGCAGTTCCTCGTCGCGCTCTTCACTCACGTCGGCGTGCCTCGCGAACCAGATGCCGGAATGATGCGCTGCATGTCCGGGTGCGTCAAACGTGCCGGCCTTCGTTAAGTTGCCTTAAAATGGCGCTTTTCGGCGGCGGCTGAAGGCCAAATGCGGCCTCTTTGATTGACTTCAAGGGGGGGCGCCCATATAAGCCGCGGGCTGGCGGGGCATGGCCCAGCGCCTCCTTTTGCCGGCGATCCTTAATAAATCTGACTGCGGAGTTCGGACCCGTGAAGCGGACCTATCAACCGAGCAAGATCGTTCGCAAGCGGCGCCATGGTTTCCGTTCGCGCAGCGCCACCGTCGGCGGCCGCAAGGTCCTTGCCGCGCGCCGCGCACGCGGACGCAAGCGTCTTTCGGCCTGAGGCGCGTCCGCGCGACGCGATCATGGAGCGCCTGAAGCGACGCGCCGATTTCCTGAGTGCTGCGAAGGGCGCGCGTATCCAGGCGGGTTCGTTCACCGTGCAGGCACGCGACCGGCGCGACCGTTCCTCGCCGAGAATTGGCTTCACCGTCACCAAGAAAACCGGCAATGCCGTGGAGCGCAATCGCATCCGGCGGCGGTTGCGCGCGGCCATGGGCGACGTCGTGCCGCGCAAGGCCCAGGCCGGATTCGATTATGTCATCGTCGCGCGCCGGCAAGCACTGACTTCGCCGTTCGACACGATGATCGCGGAACTTGAGCGCGCACTGTCGCGCCTGCATGAACGCAAGTCCGGGCCAGGCCCGGCGCGCCCGCGCGTAAAGGCGGGCGACGGGGAGTCCGAATGACCGATCAAAAGAACACCATCATCGCCATCCTGCTTTCGGTGATCATTCTGATCGCCTGGCAGTATTTCTACACCGCCCCGCAGATGGAGAAGCAGAAGGCCGCGCAGGAAACGCAGCAGCAGCAACAGTCGCAGACGCAGCCGCAAACGCCGGGCGTCGCGCCCGCGCCGGGCACGACGGTAACACCGGGCACCGCGCCCGCCCCCGGCACGCCGACCATGCGCCCCGGCACCGCGCCGCGTGAGTCCGTGATCGCCGCCTCGCCGCGCATCCAGATTGAAACGCCGCGCCTGCGCGGCTCGATTGCGCTCAAGGGCGCGCGCATCGACGACGTCTCGCTGAAAGACTATCGCGAGACGGTCGACCCCAAGAGCCCGAACATCAATCTGTTGTCGCCGGGTGGCAGCCAGAACCCGTTCTACGCCGAGTTCGGCTGGGTGGCGCCCGCAGGCAGCAACGTGAAGCTGCCGAACGCCGATACGGTATGGACGGCCGCAAGCAGCGGCGCGCTCACGCACACGCAGCCTGCGGTGCTGACCTGGGACAACGGCGAAGGCCTCACCTTCCGACGCATCATCACGGTCGACGCCAACTACATGTTCTCGGTCACCGACGACGTCGAGAACAAGGCCGCGGACGCCGCGACGATCTACGGTTACGGGCTGATCTCGCGGCACGGCACGCCGAAAACCGAGGGCTTCTACATCCTGCACGAGGGCCTGATCGGCGTGATGGGCGACGGCAAGCTGCACGAGATTAGCTACAGCTCGATCGCGGGCGAGCCGCCGCAAGTCTTCAAGTCCACGGGCGGCTGGCTCGGCATCACCGACAAGTTCTGGGCGGCGACGCTGATCCCGGACCAGGCCGTGCCGATGCAGGCGCGCTTCGCGTCGAGCAAGATCGGCGCGCTCGACACCTACCAGACCGACTACCTGCTCGATGCGACGACCATCGCACCGGGCGCGAAAATCAGCTCGCGGGCGCAGCTGTTCGCCGGCGCAAAGGAAGTCGCGGTCGTCGACGCCTACGAGACGCAATACGGCATCAAGAATTTCGAGCTCCTGATCGACTGGGGCTGGTTCTACTTCATCACCAAGCCGATGTTCTTCGCGCTCGACTACTTCTTCCGCCTGACCGGCAATTTCGGCATCGCGATCCTGATCGTCACCGTCATCATCAAGATTTTCTTCTTCCCGCTCGCGAACAAGTCCTACGCCTCGATGGCGCGCATGAAGGCCGTACAGCCGCAGATGCTGGAAATCCGCGACCGCTATGCGGACGACAAGGTGAAGCAGCAGCAGGCGATGATGGAGCTGTACCGGCAGGAGAAGATCAATCCGATCTCGGGATGCCTGCCGATCGTGGTGCAGATTCCGGTGTTCTTCGCGCTCTACAAGGTGCTGTTCGTCACCATCGAAATGCGGCATGCGCCCTTCTTCGGCTGGATCAAGGACCTTTCGGCGCCCGATCCGACGACGATCTTCAACCTGTTCGGGCTGATCCCGTGGGATCCGTCGGTCGTGCCGGTGCTCGGGCCGTTCCTCATGCTCGGCGTCTGGCCCCTCATCATGGGCGCCACGATGTTCGTGCAGATGAAGATGAATCCATCGCCGCCGGACCCGACCCAGAAGATGATCTTCGACTGGATGCCGGTGTTCTTCACCTTCCTGCTCGCCTCGTTCCCGGCGGGCCTCGTGATCTACTGGGCGTGGAACAACTTCCTCTCCGTGCTCCAGCAGGGCTTCATCATGCGCAAGCACGGCGTGAAGATCGAGCTGTGGGACAATGTGAAGGGCATGGTCGGCAAGAGCGCCGCGGACAAGAAAGCGGCGGAAAAGAAGAACTAACGATCTTCTCATCAATCGATGCCCCGGCGGCGCTGCTGTCCGGGGCATTTCTGCTTCCGGCTTGCCCTCACGGGCCGGCCTTGCCACAAGGCGCCCCATGATTGTCCTCGAAGAAATCTCGCTCCGCATCGCGGGGAAGCTCCTGCTCGACCATGCCTCGGCCTCGATCCCGGACCGGGCGCGCGTGGGCATTGTCGGCCGCAACGGCACCGGCAAGACCACCCTCTTCCGCGCGCTCGACGGCGACATGGAGACGGAAACCGGCTCGATCCGCATGCCGTCGCGCGCACGCATCGGCCGCGTGGCGCAGGAAGCGCCGGCCGGTCCCGAAACGCTGATCGAGGTCGTGCTTGCCGCCGACACGGAGCGCGCGGCACTCCTCGTCGAGCGCGAAACGGCGAAAGACCCCATGCGCATCGCCGAGATCGAAACGCGGCTCGTGGACATCGACGCCTACTCCGCGCCGTCGCGCGCGGCGCGCATTCTCGCGGGCCTCGGCTTCAATGAGGTAGCGCAGAATCGCGCCGCTTCGGAATTTTCCGGCGGCTGGCGCATGCGGGTGGCGCTCGCAGCGGTCCTGTTCGTCGAACCGGACCTTCTGCTCCTCGACGAACCGACCAACTATCTCGATCTGGAAGGCACGCTGTGGCTGCAAGACTACCTCGCGCGCTATCCGCACACGGTGCTGCTCATCAGCCACGACCGCGATTTGCTCGACACCTCGGTCAATTTCATCCTGCATTTCGACCAGAAGAAGCTGAAGCTCTATCGCGGCGGCTTCTCGCAGTTCGACCGCCAGCGACGCGATCAACTCGTCGTCGACCAGCGCGCGCGCGAAAAGCAGAGCGCCAAGCGCGAGCACATGATGGCGTTCGTCGAGCGCTTCCGCGCGAAAGCCTCGAAGGCGCGGCAGGCCCAGTCGCGCCTGAAGGCGCTCGAAAAGATGGAGCCCTTGGCCGACGCCTTCAGCGAAGCGCCGGCGGCGATCGACATCCGTTCCCCGGAAAAACAGCTCTCGCCGCCGATCGTGGTGTTCGATGACGTCAATGTCGGCTACGAACCCGGCAAGCCGATCTTGCGCAAGCTCTCGCTCCGGATCGACGAGGACGACCGTATCGCGCTGCTCGGGCCGAACGGCAACGGCAAGTCCACGTTCGCGAAGCTGCTCGCCGAACGCCTCGCGCCCGAGAAGGGCCGTGTCGTGCGCGCGTCGAAGCTCGACGTCGCCTATTTCGCGCAGCATCAGCTCGACGAGCTGCACGCCGACGAGTCGCCCTATGAACATGTGCGACGGCTGATGCCGAACGCGCCGGAGCCGAAGGTGCGGGCGCGCGTGGCGCAAATGGGTTTCTCGGGCGAAATGGCCGACACGAAGGTCGGCTCGCTGTCGGGCGGCGAACGGGCGCGGCTGCTGATCGGCCTCGCCTGCTTCAACGGACCGAACTTGCTCATTCTTGACGAGCCGACGAACCATCTCGACATCGAGGCGCGCGCCGCGCTCATCGAGGCGCTCAGCAATTACACCGGCGCGGTGCTGCTCATCACCCACGACCGGCATCTGCTCGACGCCTGCGCCGAGCGACTGTGGCGCGTCGCCGACGGCACGGTGGCACCCTACGAAGGCGACGTGGACCAGTACCGGCGCGAAGTGCTTGGCCGCTCGGGCGCGCAGCGGCTCGGGAGCGCACCGAAGGCCGCCAGCATCAATCCCGCCGAGAAGCGCGCCGAGCTGGCGCCATTACGCAAAAAGATTGCGATACTCGAATCTGAGATCGAGAAGCTCGAAGGCGAGATCGCCGCACTCGATGCGAAGCTCGCGGACTCCGCGTCGCTCTCCGGCAACGCCGCGAAATTCGCCGAGTTCGGCCGCGAGCGAACGAAAAAGTCGGAACGCCTTGCGAAGGCCGAGGAAGAATGGCTTGCCGCCAGCGCGCGGCGCGAGGAACTATCCGCATGAGCGAGGCGGCCGGTTTCACCGAGGACGAACTCGAAACCGGACGCAAACTGTTCGCCGGCGAATGGGATTTCGTCGCCGGCGCGGGCACGGCGGAGTCGCTGCCCAGGATGCAGGGCGTCGAGGTGGCCTTCGCCGGCCGCTCGAATGTCGGCAAGTCGAGCCTGATCAACGCGCTCACGGGCCGCAAGGCGCTGGCCCGCGTCTCCGACACGCCGGGCCGCACGCAGCAACTCAATTTCTTTCAAGGCGCGGCGAACCTGCGACTCGTGGATCTGCCGGGCTACGGCTACGCCAAGGCGGGGCGTGCAAAAGCCGAAGCCTGGACCGAGATCGCGCAGGCCTATCTCGCAGGCCGCGCCAATCTTGCCCGCGTCTTCGTGCTGATCGACTCCCGGCACGGGCTGAAAGACTCCGACGCGGGCACGTTCGATCTCCTCGACCAGGCGGCGGTGAGCTACGCCATCGTCCTCACCAAGGCGGACCAGCTCAAGGCCACCGAGATCGAGACAAGGGTAAAGGAGACCGAGGCCGGCATCGCGCGCCGCGCCGCTGCCTTTCCCGTGGTCTTCCCCACGTCGTCGAAACTGGGCACGGGCCTGCCCGAACTCCGCGCCGCCATCATCCGCGTCATGCGGGAGCGGGCCTGATTGAGACGCGGCGGGGCTTCGGCTAGAACCCCGCGAACCCCTCGCGAAAGCCGGTTGATTCCATGTCCAAGAAAGAACCGCAGGCCGCCGACATCGCCGCCGAAGCGCTGCTGACCGCGCGCGTGCTTTCGGAAGCGCTGCCGCACATGCAGCGCTACGACGACGAGATCGTCGTGGTGAAATACGGTGGCCACGCCATGGGCGACGAGCAGACGGCGCGCAATTTCGCGCGCGACGTGGTGCTGCTGGAGCAGACCGCCATCAATCCGGTCGTCGTACACGGCGGCGGGCCGCAGATCGCGGCGATGCTGGCCAAGCTCGGCATCAAGTCGGAGTTCAAGGACGGGCTGCGCGTCACCGACGCCGCCACCGTCGAGATCGTCGAGATGGTGCTTGCGGGTTCCATCAACAAGCAGATCGTCGGCTTCATCAACGAAGCGGGCGGACGCGCCGTCGGCCTGTCCGGCAAGGACGGCAACATGGTGAAGGCGAAGAAGGTCACACGCACCGTGGTCGATCCGGGCTCGAACATCGAGAAGGCGATCGACCTCGGCTTTGTCGGCGAGCCGGTGAAGGTGGACACCACCGTGCTCGACCAGATTCTCGGCCGCGAGCTGATCCCGGTGCTGGCGCCGGTCGCGGCCGGCGAGAGCGGCGGCACGTTCAATGTGAACGCCGACACGTTTGCGGGCGCGGTCGCGGGTGCACTCAAGGCGAAACGCCTCCTGCTCCTCACCGACGTGCCGGGCGTGCTCGACAAGTCGAAGAAGCTCATCAAGGAGCTGTCGCTCAAGGACGCGCGCAAGCTGATTGCCGACGGCACGATCTCGGGCGGCATGATCCCGAAAGTCGAGACCTGCATCAGCGCGCTCGATCAGGGCGTCGAGGGCGTCGTGATCCTCGACGGCAAGGTGCAGCACGCGGTGCTGCTGGAGCTTCTCACCGACCACGGCGCGGGAACGCTCATTCACCGCTGATGCGCGCACTGCGCCTCGATCTACTCCGCTCATTCCCGCGCAAGCGGGAATCCAGAAAGCTTGGTTCTGGGTCCCCGCTTTCGCGGGGACGAGCGGTTGTGACCGTTCTCACACTCATCGCCTTCGCCTCCCCCGCGGCTGCCGATCTCGAAATCTGCAACCGCACGAGCTTCGTGCTGGAAGCCGCTATTGGCATTGAGGAGCAAGGCGTCGCTGCGACGCGCGGATGGTTTCGCGTCGATCCGGGCGCGTGCCGCTCCGTGATGCACGGCGATGCGACGTTCGAAAAAATCTTCGTCCATGCCCGCGCGCTGCCGGTTTATGGCGCGCTCAAGCCGCTCCTGCCCTCGGTCGCGCAGCTTTGCGTCGGCGAAGGCGAATTCCTGATCGGAGGCGCGCGCCGCTGTGAAAATGCCAGGCAACGTCTCGCCGCCTTTGGCGAGATGAAGCCGCGCGAAAGCGAGAACGGCCGCGCGGTGCATCTGGCGGAGCCTGCCGACTACACGCCGGAACAGGCGCGGCTCGCCGCGATCCAGCGCCTGCTCACGCTCGCGGGCGCCGGCGCGGAACCCATCGACGGCATGGCGGGACCGCGCACGGACGCGGCCCTCGGCCAGTTCCTGCGCGAGCGCCGGCTGCCGCCGCAGGTTGCCAACGCGCCCGACTTTCTCGACGTGCTGATTGCCGCCGTGCGCGAGGGCGCCGGACCCGGCCTCCTGTGGTGCAACGAGACCACGTACGCCGTCATGGCCGCGCTCGGCATCGAACAGGCGGGGGGCGTCGTCGCGCGCGGCTGGTGGCGGATCGAACCCGGCGTCTGCCTGCGGCCGGAACTGCCGCGCAAGACGGGCGCGCGCGTCTATTCCTTCGCGGAAGCCGTGAGCGACTCCGGCGCCGTGATCGAGCGCAAGGGCAGACCGCTCGCCTGGGGCGGCGACAAGCGGCTGTGCGTGCGGAACAGCCGCTTCGAGATCGAGGATCACAACGATTGCGCCGCGCGCGGGTTGACGGCACAAGGCTTCGCCGCCGTCGAGCTTCCGCAGAGCGCGGGCGCCACTGTGCGGTTTCAGGAGCCGTAATGCCGCGCGATTTTTCGCAGGTCGAAACCTGGGTGTTCGACCTCGACAACACCCTCTACCCGCATCATCTGAACCTGTGGGAGCAGGTGGATGCGCGCATCCGTGACTACATTGCGAATTTCCTCAAACTCTCGCACGACGACGCGTTCAAGCTGCAAAAGGATTATTACCGGCGCTACGGCACGTCGATGCGCGGCATGATGATCGAGCACGGCATGGACGCCGACGACTTCCTCGCCTTCGTGCACCAGATCGACCACTCGCCGCTCGAGCCCAATCCAGCGCTCGGCGATGCGCTCGAAAAACTCCCCGGCCGCAAGCTGATCCTGACGAACGGCACGAAAGCGCATGCCAGCGCCGTGATGAAGCGACTCGACATTGACCGGCACTTCGAGGACGTGTTCGACATCGTGGCGGGCGAGCTTGATCCCAAGCCCCTGCCCCAAACCTACGACCGCTTTCTCGCGCGCCACGGCGTCGATCCCGCGCGTGCGGCGATGTTCGAGGACTTGTCCCGCAATCTGGAAGTGCCGCACCGGCTCGGCATGACCACCGTGCTGGTGGTGCCGGAAGAGACGCGCGAAGTCTTGCGCGAGGACTGGGAGCTTCAGGGGCGCGACGCGCCGCATGTCGATCACCTGACCGACGACCTCGCGAACTTCCTTGCCAAAATCCGCTAAGCGCTAGGGCAACAGCTCATATGGCAGATCGCGCGGGGAATATTCGCGCGGCTCATTCGTCTGCGCCATGCGCCACATCGGCCAGACGAAGGCCGCGCCCGCTGCGGCAATGAGAAGCGCCTGCAACGGCTCCAGGAAGACAAGCACGAGCGGCAACCCGACGAAAAAGAGCGACGCGATAACGAGCGTGATCTTGAAGCCGAGCGCCTTCGTCGCCGTCGTGCCCGCGATGAAACGCACGTCTGAAAACTCGGGGCGCGCGAGGCGGGCGTGCAGGGTCTCGACGAATTCGCGATAGACCGGCTCTCGCTCTTCGTCCTGATGGCCCCAGGCGGACACACTGCGCACGATCAGCACGACGCCGTCGCGAAAGCTGATCGTGCAGGCATAGACGCTGCCCTGCTTATGAACGTAACCGGTCGCGAGGTTGACGCCGCTGATTTCGTTCCACGCGCGGGCGCGTTCCCTGCCGTCCACATGCCATGAAATTCCCTCGGCCGAGAGAGTCACGCCCTCGTCGCGCAGTTTCCAGAAAATGCGCGCCGTGCTTTCCGAGACGAACAGGCTGTAATGGCGCGGCGGTGCGGGCGGGCGCGGTTGCCCGGGAGCGTTCGCAGATTCGACAGTGGACATCGGCGTATTCAGCCTCGTGGCAACCCGCGAACCAAGTCAGCCGCTCTGGGTGGGCCGTATCCGCTTGAGGAAATCCCAGCAGGGCAGCGCCGCGAGCCCGCCGATCACACCAGCGGCATAGCTCGGCAGCGGAAAGCTGAAGGCGTACTGCCACAGCAAGCCCGCGAGCCAGCTCGCCGCCAGCATGACAAGAATGGTCAGCAGCAAACGCTGCCAGAAGGGCAGTACCAGTTTCATCGCTCAGGCTTCGCGGCAGACGGGGTCCGGATCGATCAGATGCGCATGCAGCGCCGGAAGGCGCGGTTGAATTCGGTTTCGTACTGATTGTGCGCGGAGATGCTGCCGGTCAGCAGCCCGGCGCCGAGGCCCAGGTTGGCGCCGCTTCTTGCGCCTGAGCGGCCGTCGATGAGGCTCCCGATGGCGGCGCCGCCCAGGGCATTTCTGGCCATGCTGCTGCTGGTGGTGCCGCGCGTCGCGCGCCTGGCCCGGTCATGCGCATAGCTTTCGCAGGCGCTGACAGATTGCGCTTGCGCGGGTGTCGAGGCCGCGAACTGAAAAACGGCAAACGAACCGGCAAGAACAAGCGCGCCCGTCAGCACGCCCGACGCAGCAGTCAACCGAACTGAATGCATAGGACTTCCCTCCCGTTTTTGAGTCTCCGGCAAGGATCGCAGCGCCTCGGCCGGAGTCAAGCATCGTTTGAAAGCCCGCATGGCCGTTATGCGGTTGTCGCGTTTCTGTGGGCGGGATAGCATCGCACAGATTTCGTGAAAAACTGAGCCGTCCAGGGGGTACTCGATGACGAACCGCTTTGTCCGCAGCGCCGCATTACTCCTGACAGTTTTCGCGCCGGCCGCCGCGACTGGCGTCGCACACGCGCAGGACGTTCGCACGACGCTCTTCAACAATGTCCGGGTCTTCGACGGCAAAAGCTCATCGCTCTCCAAGCCGACCAATGTGCTGGTGCGCGGCAACCTGATCGAGCGCATTTCCGAAGCGCCCATCGCGACCGACCGCCTGGCGACGACCACGATCATCGACGGCGGCGGACGCACGCTGATGCCGGGCCTGATCGACAACCATTGGCACGCGGCGCTGGCGCGGATCACTCCGGCACAGTCGCTTGGTGACGTTACCTACAGCAGTCTCCACGCCGGCATGGAGGCGACCGACACGTTGCTGCGCGGCTTCACGACCGTTCGCGACCTGGGTGGACCGGTGTTCGGTCTCAAGACTGCCATCGACGAGGGCGTACTGCCCGGACCGCGCATCTATCCTTCCGGTGCCGTGATCACCGTCACGAGCGGACACGGGGACTTCCGCCAGTTGACCGACCTGCCGCGCACGCTTGGCGGCTTGCTCCACCGCATGGAGCAGCTTGGCGGGAGCATGGTCGCGGACAGCCCCGACGAGGTGCGCGTGCGCACGCGCGAGCAGCTCATGCAGGGCGCCTCCCAGATCAAATTGACGGCGGGCGGCGGTGTGTCGTCACCCTTCAGCCCCGTCGACGTGGTCACCTTTACCGAGGCCGAACTGCGCGCCGCGGTCGAAGCGGCCGAGAACTGGGGCACGTACGTCGCCACGCATGCGTTTACGCCCGCTGCCATCCAGCGGTCGGTCGCCGCCGGCGTCAAGGTCATCGAACATGGCATGCTGCTGGACGAAGCAACCGCCAAACTGATGGCCGAGAAGGGCGTTTGGCTGAGCATGCAGCCAATCCCCCGGGCTCTCGTCATGGGCTTTCCGGAAGGTTCGGTCCAGCGAGCCAAGGCGGAAGAGGTCGTGAAAGGCATAGGCCCGACCTACGCGCTGGCGAAGAAATACAAGCTCAAGACGGCGTGGGGGACGGACGTGTTGTTCTCCGCCGCGTTGGCGAAGCAACAGGGGGCCATTCTGGCCTCGATGATCCAGTGGTTCACTCCCGCCGAAACGCTGATCATGGCGACGTCGACAAACGCCGAACTGCTGGCGCTGTCCGGCGAGCGCAATCCCTATCCGGGCAAGCTTGGTGTCGTCGAACAGGGCGCGCTCGCGGACCTGCTTCTGGTGGACGGCAATCCGCTGGAGAACATCAATCTGGTCGCTGACGCGGCGAAGAACTTCCTCGTCATCATGAAGGACGGGAAGATTTACAAGAACGCGCTGGCGAAGTAATCGCCGGGGCGAACTAGTTGGTGCCGATCGGCTGGCGAGTCTGGAAAAGTCTCAGGATCGCCATGCCGGCGGCTGCTGCCGCGAGGTGCTTGAGCGAATGTCCGCTCAGGATTGCGCCTGCCGAAAAAATTGAACCGTCATAGAACTCCAGCACTTTTGCGAGCGCGTAGAGCGAGAGCGCCATGACCCAATAGGATGTGCCGGTGTATTTCGGCGGGAAGAGCAGGAGGATCAGCACCATCGCGAGCAGCGGGAAAAATTGTGCCCATGCATAGAGGCGTAGATCGCCGGCCCACTGCCACAGCAGAAGACTGAAAAATCCGATGGCCAGAAGCGGCCACAGCAATAGGCTGCCCGCTCTTGCGTTCACGCGCTCCTCGACCATGGCGGCAAGAATTCCGGCAAAGCAGAGCGTCATCGGCAGCCGGTCCCAGAAGAGAGAGGTATCGTCCGGGTTCAGGTGATAGTAGGCCGAGCCGAAGCCGGTCAGCAGGATGCCTGAAAAAAGCACGACCGCTGTTCGGTCGCGACGAAATTGCCACAGGCCCGCTGCGCCGATCGCGATGAAGGGTAGATTCGAGACAACGTTCCAGAAGTTCGGTATGCCGAATATCTCGCGTTGGTCGGCGAACAGATGGTAGTGCTGATCCTGTAAAAACGGCGGAAGCAGCATCAGCCCGACGAGCGAGATCGTCATCAGGCCATACAAAGAAAGTACCGGCCGATTTCGGATGCTGCCGCGGGTTGTCATTGAACGACACGTTGTTGACAATTGTCTGCGTTGGCGCGAACGGATACTGGCCTGCCGGCGAAGCAAGGTGAAGTGCCAGCCAGGATTAATCCAGGCGCTCGGCCGTTGAAGCATCGGGGAAAGCCACTGAGTTCACTGCGCAGCTTCCTGTCCAGGTTTCTCCGCTGGCTGATCGCGGCGGTTTGCGCCGTGGTGTTCGCCCTGCTGATCCTGTGGGGCACGCTGGCGATCTATTACTCGAACCTGCCGTGGGGCTGGTCGCGCCTCGCGCTGGCGGTCGCATTCGCCGCGTTCTCGATCTGGGCGCTCTGGCTGTCGCGGCGGCGCGGAATGCGCTGGGCTTTTGCCGCTGTATTCGCCGCCGTCGTCGTCTGGTGGCTGCTGATCCCGCCGTCGCACGACCGCAACTGGCGCGCGGAAGTCAAGGTCATGCCGCGCGCCTTTATCGACGGCGACCGCGTGCGCGTTACGGGCGTGCGCAATTTCGAATATCGCAGCCGCGACGACTTCACGGAGCGCTATGAGGAGCGCGAGTTTCTGCTGTCGGATCTCGCCGGCATCGACTTCTATGTGTCGTACTGGCGCGAGGGGCTCGTGGGGCACACGTTCCTGAGTTTCATGTTCAACAACGCGCCGCCGCTGAGCGTCTCGATCGAGACGCGGCCGGAGAAGGGCGAGGGCTTCGATCCCATCGCCTCGATCTTCAAGCAGTTCGAGTTGATCTATGTGGTCGGCGACGAGCGCGACATCGTCGGCGTGCGCACGAACCATCGCGGCGAGACGACGTATCTCTATCCGCTCAACACGCGAGCGGAGGATGCGCGCGAATTGCTGCTGATCTATCTCGACCGGATCAATCAGTTGGCCGACAGGCCGGAGTTCTA
>Ga0307505_10000552_pt1 | contig 40234 bp, 35 predicted proteins | sample 23_S_MG_FD_202183 | JGI IMG/M metagenome (GOLD analysis project Ga0307505, IMG submission 202183) | Soil microbial communities from Populus trichocarpa stands in riparian zone in the Pacific Northwest, United States - 23_S | ecosystem: Environmental > Terrestrial > Soil > Riparian zone > Trees...
CAGCCGCTCCCGCTCCTCACCCGTTAGACGCACGATGTACTTCTTCACCATCACATCCTCCCACCCCTATGGTCTCTCTGATTCCCTGTCCGCACAACCGGCGGATTCAAGCCGGACGTGACACTAGGGAATTTGCTGGTGTTAATACTGATGTAGAAACAAAGGATTTTGGACAGGAGAAGGAACACCACCATGGCTACGGCATTCGACGTCGCCGCCTACATTCTCGGCAAGAAGGGCTCGATGACCGCGATGAAGCTCCAAAAGCTTCTCTACTATGCGCAGGCGTGGTCGCTTGTCTGGGATGAAAAGCCGCTCTTCGACAACACAATCCAAGCATGGGCTAACGGGCCGGTTGTGCCGGGCGTGTACTACTGGCACCGAGGAAAGTACTCTGTTTCATCGGCCGACTTTGCCGGACATCCTGGACATTTAGAGCCCGAACAGATCGCCACCATTGACGCGGTACTCGACTTCTACGGGGACCGGCCGGCGCAGTGGTTAATCGATCTGACGCATGCTGAAGATCCGTGGAAACTTGCGCGAAAGGGGCTCGCCCCAGGCGAGCGCGGAAGCAACGAAATCAGTCACGCTTCGATGGCAGATTACTACAGCGGTCTCGGCTGAGCCGTCTATTCACCAAGACCTAAACCGTGGCGAAAGAAAGGCGTCCGTCCGCCCGGTTCGACCCCCAGCGCGTGAAACAGGCGCGGGCGGCAAACGTGCCCTCACCCCAGCGTAAGCCGTTCTGGTTCCCCCCGCCTTCGTTCAACGAGGATCCGCCGTCGTGGCGCATCTCCAAGATTGAAATGTCCGATCCTTTCGGCTGGCATGAGATCGACAGGGGCAAGTTGGACGACGTTCGAAGAAAGCTTGCTCAGTTCGAATCGATGACCTGGAACGAAATTCTGGTTAGGAGCAAAAAGCAGCATCATTCAGTGAGTGTCGCCGACCTTTGCGGCGAAGCGAAGAACAGGCTGATGGAAGTAGGCCTTGGCGATGTCGAAACGTTGGTTTCACTTCGTCTCTCTGGGAAAGAGCGAGTATGGGGTTGGCGTCAAGGAGCAACGTTACTGATTCTATGGTGGGACCCGGACCACGCTATCTGCCCGTCTCTCTTAAAACACACGTAGTCGCCAGCCATTCAGTCTCTGCGCCCGGGATAAACTAAGTCCATGAGCAAGGGCGAGATCATCGGTGGCGTATTGGCGCCACATCCTCCTCACATCGTGTACGGCGAGAATCACTGGCGCAACGAGCCGAAGTCGGAGTGCGGGTGGGAAGTGCTGCGCTGGGGATACGAGCGCGCCCGCAAGCACTTTCTGGAGAAGAAGCCGGACGTGATCCTGGTGCACTCGCCGCACTGGCAGACGGTCATCGGGCATCACTTCCTCGGCCTCCCGGAGTTTCACGGCCTCTCGGTCGATCCCATCTTCCCGAACCTGTTCCGCTTTCAGTACGACCTGAAAGTGGACGTGGAGCTCGCGGAGTTGATCGCGGAGGAGGGGCGCGAGGCGGGCCTGATCACGAAGATGATGCGCAACCCGCACTTCCGCGTGGACTACGGGACGATCGTGTCCTGCCACATGATGAACCCGGACTGGGACATCCCCATCGTGGGCATCTCGTCGAACAACTCGCCGTACTACTTCTCCAACGAAGCCGGCCAGGCGCAGATGCTGAAGCTGGGACAGGCCACGAAGAGAGCCATCGAGAAGAGTGGCCGCCGAGCGGTGCTCCTGGCTTCGAACACGCTCTCTCACCGCCACTTCACCACCGAGCCCGAGATCCCCGAGGACATGTCCCGGGAGCACGTGTACGAGCACTCGGGCTACCTGTGGGACATGCAGGTCATCGACCTGATGCGCAGCGGCCGCACGAAGGAACTGATCGCCATCCTCCCGGAGTTCATGGACCACGCCGTGAGCGAAGTGAAAGCCGGCTCCCTGGCCTGGATGCTCTCCGCCCTCGACTTCCCCGCCTACCCCGCCGAGGTCTACGGCTACGGGACCGTGATCGGCACAGGCAACGCGGTGGTTGGCTGGGATCCGGTGTTGCGGGAGCGGTCGGTTTCGCAAGTGGTGAGACAGAATTGAAAATTGAAAATTGAAAATTGAAAAAGTGACGCATGGAGAGCGGAAAAGGTGCGGACATTCGGAACCGGGCGTTCGAGTTCGCCTGTGCTGTCATCGCTGTACACCGGTGGCTTTACAAGCGGGATCCGTCGCTACGCTCGACCAGCGGTCAAGCCGCATCCGCGGCCGGATCGATCGGTGCGAATCTGGAGGAAGGCGATGCGGCACAGAGCAAGGCAGACTTCATTTCGAAATGCAACATCTCCTTGAAGGAAGCGCGCGAATGCCGGTATTGGCTGCGCGTTCTTTCGCACTTCGTCCGCTCGAAGAGGCTGGAAGCGCTCATCGCGGAATCCACCGAGATCATCGCCATTCTGACGACCATCGTGCGAAAGAGCCGGGAGAATTCATGAAAAGCAATCACGGAGAGCCAACCACCGAAGTCCCGCATCCTGCGAGCTCGCGAGGGTTCCCCGTTTTCAATTTTCAATTTTCAATTTTCAATTCCTTGGCGAGGACCAACCATTGATCCACAAAGCCTACATCGTCCCCGGTCAGCCTCACCCGCTGTTGGCGCCGGAGAAGAACGCCGGGTGGGCGAGTCTTCGCAGGAGTTACGAGGCCGTGGGCCGGGAGATCGAGCGGTCCGGCGCGGAGCTCATGCTCGTCTATTCGACGCAGTGGTTCTCCGTCATCGGGCATCTGTTTCAAGTCGATCCGAAGCCGGCCTGGACGCTGGTGGATCCGAATTGGTACGAGCTGGGCGAGATCCCGTACGAGTTTCGTGTCGATCCGGAGTTCGGAAAGCTGTACGCGCGGCTGTGCAAAGAGCACGGGATGCAGGCCGCGACCGTGGCGTATCACGGATTTCCCGTCGACACCGGCACCGTGGTCGCGCTGAAACTGCTCAACCCCAACAATGCCATCCCCGCTTCGATGGTGTCCTGCAACATCTACGCGGAGCGTGAAGAGACCCGCGCCCTCGGCTTCGCCGCGCGGGCGGCCATCGAGGCCTATGGCAAGAAGACCATCGTGGTCGTGGTGACCAACCTCTCCAACCGCTATGAGGTGGCGGAGATCGATCCCGCTCAGGACCGCATCTCCTCGCAGAAAGACGACGAGTGGAACCGCAAGATCCTGGAGATGCTCGGCGAGGGACGGCTCGAGGACGTGGCCCAGGTAGCGCGCGACTTCGCGCGCGAGGCCAACGCGGACATGGGCTTCAAGGCCATCTGGTGGCTCGGCGCGGTCATGGGCGAGCACAACCGCTTCGACGGGAAAGTGTGGGACTACCAGCCGGTCTGGGGCACGGGCAACGGCATCGTCGAGCTGACGCCCAACGAGCGAAAGCAGATCGACTGGGAGAAAGAATTCGACGAAGGTCCGATCCCCACCTTCGCCGGCGGCACGGGCCTCGAGACGCACAACGTGTTGCCGGACAGTCCGGACGTGCATCGCGCGAGCGAGATGTCTTCGCAGGAAGAGCTGCCGCAGGTCATTCGCACGGACGTCATTCGCACGGAGAAGGCACCGAAGCCCGTGGGGCCCTATCCGCACGCGCGGCGCGTGGGAGGCATGCTCTTTCTCTCAGGCATCGGTCCGCGCAAGCCGGTCACGGGTGAGATCCCCGGCCTCCTGCCCGACGGCACTCACGACATCGAGGTCCAGACCCGCGCGTGCATCGAGAACGTGAAGACGATCCTCGAGGAAGCGGGAAGCTCACTCGAGAAAGTGCTCGACGTGACGGTGTACCTGACCGACATGAAGAACGATTTCCAGCGTTTCAACAAGGTCTACGGTGAATACCTCGGCACGATCCAACCCACACGCACGACCGTCGGCGTCGATTCCCTCCCGACCCCAATCGCCATCGAGCTGAAGGTCATCGCGAGCGCATGAAGGTCGGAGCGTTTGTGAAGGTCGGAGCGCCGGCGTCTCGCCGGCTGGCTGGGGGGCGTCCTCGCCCCGGGAGGGGGAGCGCGCTTTTGCACGAAGGGTGCTCGTCTCGCGATGCGAGTTCCTGCGGCGGGACGCCGCGGGGCCAGCCGGCGGGGACGCCGGCGCTCCTCGGCTCCCTTTTCTCCGGCGCTGCCGGCTATTGAACCAAGCCGTCGTAGACCGCGATGAGGCGTGCGGCGGCTCGGTCGTAGCCGAAGTCGAGCGAGCGTTCGTGGGCGGCGCGCAAGGTGTGGCGGTCGGAGGCGAGGAGGGCGGCGGCCGTGGTCGCGAGGGACTCGGGGGACCGGTCCGCGGCGACGCTCTCGGCGGACACGAGAGCGCGTACGCCTTCGAGCGGATAGGTGGCCACCGGCACTCCGCAGGCCATGGCTTCGAGGATCGCGCGATGGCCTTCGTCTGAGCCGCGGGCGGTGAAGAGGAGCAGGTCCGAGGCGCGGAAGTGCTCCGCGAGATCCTCCTCGTGATAGCCGGCCCAGATCACTTCGCGTTGCACATCGAGCTCGCGGGTCAGCGCCTCCAGGACCGGGCGATGCTCGCCGTGGCCGATGATCATCATCCGGCAGGGTGTGAGATGCCGGAGAACGGCGAACGTGAGGAGCGCTTCCTCGAATCCCCTTCCGGCGGACAGTTTGCCGATCACCGTGACCAGTGTTTCATCGCTCGCGATGTCGTACAGGGCTCGCGCGGATGAGCCGTCGGGCGAGAACTGGCGGTGATCGACGGGCGGAGGGGTGAAGTGCGCGCCGCGGACGGTGTCGAGGAAGTCCGCGTTGACGACGAAGCGGTGGCGCGTGCCGCCGAGGAGCGCGCGGGACAGAGGATCGTTTCGCAGCACGCGGCGTGCGTGAAACGTGCGGGCGATGCGGAACGGGTGATTGCGGGCCACGAGCCGGGCCAGCCAATGATCGTAGGTGAGGTGTGCGTGTACGACGTCGAAGCCGTGGCGATGGACGAGGGTATCGACGGCCTGCACCGAACGGGCGAACGACACCGGATTCTGCGCCTTGCGGATTAGCGGGTGGGCAAAGTCGTGATGGCCGATCTTTGCCTCGAGCTTGTACCCACCGACGTAGGCATAGTGCGCGTCCACGCCCGCCGCACGCAGCGCCTCCACCTCGGCAAAGGCCGGGGCGGCAGCGCCCGTCCAGCGGTTTCCGGCAGCAAGGTGGAGGATCTTCATTTGTCGGTTGGCGGTTTGCGGTTGACGGTGGGTGGTGTTGCGAGTTGCGAGTTGCGAATGCCGAGTTGCGACAGTTAACGGTCTCCGAGCGCGGGAAGTAACGGGAGGAGGCGGCAGTTCACCGCCAACCGCCAACCACTTTTGCTATAGTCGCGCTCCGATGGCCGTCGACCAGGAACTTCTTCAGATTCTAGCGTGTCCGCTCTGCAAGGAAGAGGTGAAGCTGGTTCCTCTTTCGGAAGCCCGCCGATCCTCGATCCGCGACAAGTTCCGCGAGAAGTTTCGCGGCGAGGAGCCGGTGGTCGAGCAGGGGCTGCAATGCGTCAAGTGCGGACGCGTCTACCCCATCGTCAGCGACATCCCGGTGATGCTCGTCGAGGAAGCATTCGATGAGTAGTGCCGGGTGCTGGGTGCCGAGTGCTGGGCGCTGAGGCGCGCGCCGCCTACTCAGCATTCAGGACCCAGCATTCAGGACTGCTCCAAGCCGCCGCGGTCCTCTACTTTCTCCACATCCTCTTCCAGTTCAAGCCCGCGGGGGCGGAGCTGGGGGCCTTCTTCACCATCTTCCTCGCCGGCTGGGCCATCGCCCGCCGGGAGGCCCGCTTCTCCTTTCACATCCTCTACTTCCCGCTTTTCGTCTACGGATTCGCGTCGACACTTTCCACTGCGTTCGCCGAAGAACGTCCGCACGCCGGCTTTCAGGGCGTGCTCTGGTTCAAGATGCTGATCTTTCCCGCGGCAGTGGTGCTGCTGCGGGAGATCCCCAGACTGCGCGGCTGGATCATCTACGCGCACGCCATCTTCGGCGGCGGGATGGCCATCTGGGGACTGATCGAGTTCGCGTTCTTCGGCCGGAGAGACCTCGAGCATCGGATCAACGGACCCACCGCGCATGTGATGACGTTTTCGGGTCTGGTGATGCCGTTGTCGCTCATGTTTCTCGTGCTCTGGTGGCGAGAGCGGAAGTGGTGGCAGCTCGCCGTGACACTCGTGACCGCGCTGGCGTTGCTGCTCACCTACACACGGAGCGTCTGGATCGGATGGCTGGCCGCGGCCCTGGTCCTGATGCTCCTGAGCCGCGTGAGGTTGGTGTTCTACGCCGCGCCGGCGCTCCTCCTTTTCGTGACGTTCATGCCCCTGAACTTGTTCGCTCGTCTGATCTCCGTCGTGGACATGGACCAGACCTCGAACTTCGACCGGGTGCGCATGCTGGAGGGCGGGGTGGAGATGATCCGCGACCAGCCACTCCTCGGCGTGGGTCCGGGCAATGTGAAAGACAGCTACGCGCTCTACCGGAAGCACGACGCACCCCGGCCCCGGCCCCCGCACCTCCACAACAACGTCGTCCAGATCTGGGCCGAGCGGGGCATCCTCGGTCTGTCCGCTTACCTCCTGCTCATGGCCCTGTTCCTCCGGGAGTGCGTCCGGGAGTGGAGTGGCCCGCGGCGTCGCTGGGCGGAGGTGGGGGTGGCGGTGACGGTGAGTCTGGCAGTGGCCGGGCTTTTCGAGTTCAACTTCGGCGACACCGAGGTCTTCTACCTGCTCCTCAACCTCATGGCTTTGGTGGTCGTCCAGTTGGAGCGGACTGATCCGTCGGCGAATGAAGCCGGGGTGCCCGTTGTTGAGGCGGCGTAATCGGGGCAGGTCCCAGCGTCCGACCAGAACCTTTCGCCTATGTCCGCGTCCAACAGCAGAGAACCGGGGGAGATGAAACACCTGAGCGATCAGGAGTTGATGCGTATCGTTCAGGCGGGTGACTTCTCCCCGGCTTCTGAGATCTATGACCGTTACAGCGGCAGGATCTACAACTTCGCGTTCCGCTTCCTCAGGAATGCCGAGGCGGCAGAGGACGCGGTTCAGGAAGTCTTCGTCAAGATGCTGAAGCATGCGAATCAATTTCACGGAGACGCAAAACTCTCCACCTGGCTCTTCTCGATCACGGCCAACTGGTGCCGCGATTACCTGAGGAAGTCCGACAACAAGCCGAAGGAGAGCGACGACGTGTTGGTCACGTTGCCGACTCCGACCGAGCTGGCCCCGGACCGGACGCTCGAGCGGCGGGAGAACGAGAAGCTCGTCAGGAAAGCGCTCGAGGCCCTCACGGCCGAACAGCGCGAAGCGATCCTGCTCTCGCGGTATCACGGCTTGTCCTACGCCGAGATCGCACAGATCGCCGGCTGTTCGGAGGGCGCGGTCAAGACGCGCGTCTTCCGGGCCATGGAAACGCTCAAGAAGACGCTCGCGGGCGAGGCCCGCGGAGGTGACCGATGGCTGAATGTAGTGCAGTGAGTGAAAGCATGCCTCTCCTTTTGACCGAGTCGCTCGACGCGACCCGGCGCGAGGCAACGCACCAGCACATCGAGGGCTGCGCGGTCTGCGGCGATGAATGGCGCTCGTACCGCGAGACCTGGGCCGTGATGGGAGACCTTCCCGAGCTGGAAGTTCCGGCCTATCTCAAACAAAAGTTCCTCAGCCGTGCCGGAATCGCGGCAGAGCTTCCCAAGAACGTCGTTCCCTTTCACCGCCGGCCGGCGTTCAAGTGGCTGGCGCAAGCCGCGGCGGTAGTGGTGCTGGCCGGCGGCGGATACTTCGCCGGTACGCGGACTCAGCCGGCATTCGCGCCGACCGAAGCCACCATCGACAGCAAGACCCCCATCGAGCTCGTCGCTTCGAAGCCGTACGCGCTGGCCGAATCGCGCGTGCTCGAGGCGGGCTCGCTCAGTCCGGAGATCCAGGGCCGTCCGGACGTCTCGAACGTGCAGTTCGTGGACGCCGACGCATCCGACGACCAGATCGCCGTCTCCTTCGACGTCACCTCGCGCTGGACCGTGAACGGGAACCCCCGCGAGAAGAGCATGGTGCGCCTCCTCTCCTACATGCTCGAGAACGACGCGGCCATGACTCCGCGCTCGAATACTCTGGAGTGGGTCCGCCAGACGTACTCCGATCCGGCCTATGCCGATCCGGAGATCGCCAACGCGCTGGCCAAAGTGCTGCGCAACGACTCGCACGAAGGCATCCGCATCCGCGCCATCGAGACGCTCTCCACGCTGCCGGCCACGGTCGCACACGAGACCCGCGATGCGCTGATCACTGCTCTCAAGAGCGATCCCAATCCGGCGGTGCGCATCAAGGCCGTCGAGGCGCTGGCGAACCTGACTCGCAACGGAACGGTCCTGGATGCCGAGACCGTCGACACCTTGCGCCAAAAGGCATCCCAGGATGACGAGAACCTCTACGTCCGCGTGAAAGCGGCGGAGGCGCTGAGCAACATCAAACCATGACCATGACGGAGTTGGCGGTTGGCAGTTGGCGGTTGTCGGGAGAACTCTTCCCGCTCATCAGAATCCGGCAAACAAGAACCGGCCATCAAGAACCGCCAACCGACAACCGCCAACCGACAACCGAGAAATGATGACCCGAGTTTTTACAGCAGCGATCGTCCTTCTGTCCCTCGCTTCCGGGGCGCAGGCATTGTCGCGGACGTTCAACGCGGACCAGACCTTTGGCCTGGCGGCCAACGGTACGTTCCTTCTCGAGAATGCGATCGGGAACATCGTGATCTACGCGAAGGACACTCCGGACGTCGAGGCCATGATCTTCAAGACCATCGAGGGGCCGAACCAGGACGCCGTCGATGAAGGACGAAAGTACACGCGCTTCATCATCGGCGGCGACAACAACGTGCGCAGTGTACGCACGGCGATCGCTCCGGGCTCCAGTCGCGAGTGGGCTGCCTCGGTGTCGTGGCGTGTGGGTGTCCCCCGCAACGCCAACCTGCGCGTGATCACGCGCAACGGTGACCACATCAACATCAGCGGCATGCGCGGCACCATCCAGGTGCGGAACTTCAACGGCCGCATCATTCTCGATGACGTCTCCGGCAGCGCGTCCATCGAGAGCGTCAATGGCTCGATCTTCTACACCTCCCCGATGCTCAAGGGGAGCGTCAAGCTGGCCACCGTGAACGGAGACGTGACCGCCACCGTGCCGCTCGACTCCGCCTTCCGGTGGATCGCCGAGACGGTCAAGGGCGAGATCAAGACGAATCTCCCGGCGCGCGGTGCGTTCTTCGGCTCCATCTTCCGCGCCACCGTGAACGCGCCGGGCGGGCCTACCCTCTCGACCGGGTCGTTCGCAGGCAATGTGCAACTGTTCGCGAAGGGACAGCCGGTCCGGACCGCGATCTCCGTCAGAAAGATGGTCCCCTTGCAGTCTCCCACGTCCACGTATGCGGGTTCCAACGGACCCGCGCCCGCGCCAGTCATCCAGGGCGCGCTGTCCCGTTATGCGTGCAATGTCTGCGACGTCCGCGTGCAGAAGATCGTCGGCGACGCCGACGTTTACACGGGTGCGGGCGAAGTGCAGCTCGGCTCCGTGAGCGGATCACTCAGCGTCAACTCCCGCGGCGGGCCCATGCAGATCGGCGAGATCCTCGGCTCGATGAACATCCGTACGCGCGCCGGCGACGTGCTCGTCGATTCGGCCAAGCGCGGCGGGACGATCGTCACCGATGGCGGCACAATTCGTCTGCTCTACACCAGCGGACCCACGCGACTCTTCTCCGGTGGCGGCGACATCTCCGTGCGCCAGGCCGCCGCGGCCGTGAATGCCGAGACCATCTCCGGCGACATTTCCATCAACGTTGACGGTCTGTACAAGACTCAGAAAGTCGACGCCAAAACCAGCAAGGGCAACGTGGTCCTGAATGTGACGCCGGGCTTCGGCGCCGACGTGGACGCCACGATCATCACTTCCGATCCCGACGGCGACACGATCGTCTCCGACATCCCCGGCCTCTCCGTGAGCCGGGACACGGTCAACGGGAAGACCCGCGTCCGCGCCAGCGGCAAGATCAACGGCGGAGGGGAGAAGGTCGTCCTGCAAGCCACAGACGGCGACATCCGCATCTCCACCGGTCCGATCGCACCGACCGTCGTCACTCGGCGCTGAGCGCTGGTTGCTGGAACTTCCCACGTAGGCCGACACCGCTGGTGTTGGCATAGCCTTGGGGAGCGCGTTCGGACGCGGAACAAACACTTCGCGATGTCTCGTCTGAGCACCGAATCCCCCGCCTGCGGTGAGACGCCGCACGGCCAGCCGGCGGGACGCCAGCGCTCCAACTGCGCTACAGCACGGAGCTCATGAAACAGCTGGCTATGCGCAGGGTCGCTAAGCGACAGCGGCTTGTTCGGGCTCGACGGCGTCGAACGAAATGCTTCGCTCCGACGACGAGATGCGCGAGCTCGCGCAGATGGAGCTGGCCGAGCTAGAGCCGAAGGAGCCGCTGCTCGAGGCCGAGTTGAAGGTGCTGCTCCAGCCGAAAGATCCCAACGACGACAAGAACGTCTTCGTCGAAGTGCGCGCGGGCACGGGCGGTGATGAGGCCTCGCTGTTCGCCGCCGAGATCATGCGCATGTACATCCGCTACGCGGAGACGCGGCGCTGGAAGGTGGACATCACCGACGCCAACTACTCGTCGGTGAACGGGATCAAGGCCGCCATCCTGCAGATCGAAGGCGACAAGGTCTACTCACGCCTCAAGTTCGAGTCCGGCGTGCATCGCGTGCAGCGCGTACCGGCCACCGAGACCCAGGGACGCATCCACACCTCCGCGATCACCGTGGCCGTGTTGCCCGAGGTCGAGGACATCGACATCGTCGTCAACGAGAAAGACCTGCGCATCGACACGTGCTGCTCCTCCGGACCCGGCGGACAGTCCGTGAACACGACCTACTCGGCGGTGCGCATGACGCACCTGCCCAGCGGAGTGGTGGTTTCCTGCCAGGATGAGAAGTCGCAGATCAAGAATCGGGCGAAGGCCCTCAAGGTCCTCAAGGCGCGTCTCTATGACATCGAGCGCCTCAAGCGCGAAGCCGAGCTCTCCGCGCAGCGCAAGGGCATGATCGGCTCGGGGGATCGCTCCGAGAAGATCCGCACCTACAACTTCCCCCAGGACCGCGTCACCGATCACCGCATCGGCCTGACCGTCCACAACCTCCCAGACATCATGAACGGCAACCTCGACGTCGTCATCGAGCCCCTCATCGGCCACTTCCAGGCCGAACGCCTCCGCGAAGCCGTGGAAGCGCGCTGAGCACCGAGGTACACTGAGGCGCCCATGAGACCGACCGCCGAGGAGATCACGAAACTGGCGATGGAGCTCGATGATGGTGATCGGCTACGCGTCGCGGAGGAACTGGTCGTCAGTGTCAACCCGACCACCGCGTGGTGGGATGCCTGGACCGCCGAGGCCGAGCGGCGCTATCAGCGCCTCCAGAGCGGCGAAGATCGCGGGTTGACGTCCGAAGAGTTCTGGTCCGACGAAGAGTGAGGATCACGTACTCTTCAGACGCTCGGCGAGATCGGCGTGATGCGGAGGCCTACTATCGAGGTGTGTCGCCAGGCGTTCGCTTGGCGTTTCGTCGGGATCTCGACCGTGCCCTGTCGTACGTGCTCGATTTTCCTGAGGGTGCGCCCTTGCGGGAACGAGACGTTCGAGCGAAGAGACTCGCGCAATTCCCGTACACCGTTCTCTACAAGGTTCTGCCCGGCCATATCTTCGTGTTGGCGGTCGCGAGCCAGTCGAGTGATCAAGCCCTCTATGATCGGTTCTGACCACACCAGATCACGTCACAGCCGTCCCCCTCAACGAGTCTCGGCGTAGAGGCGTCGGAATGGGGGCGGGAAGAGGCGGACGTCGGGTTGAGCCTTGTTCAGGCGCCGATACTCCCGGAGATCCGCGATTGCCTGCGTGCGCAAGCCGGTGTTCTTCTCGCCGTCCAACGTGTACATCGCATGACGCGCGGCGGCTCGGAACAGTGCGGCCTGGCCGCGTGCCTTCGGTGTCTGGAACGTAGCGCGCTCGAGGAGCGCGGCGGTGGTCTCGTAATCGCCTCGGATGTAGGCGCGGACGGCGTCGGCCAACTGAGCGTCCGGCTCGCCTGGTGCGCTCAACAGGCGCCGGTAGTCGGCCGCGGCCACGGTCAAAGTGTCGGCCGCGGATTGCACGGACTTGACGGAGTTGGAATTGCCGGCCGACGAGGCAGTGGTAATGGCCCGCTGGAGTGCGGCGCGCGAGGCAGCCGCACGCGCGAGAGGCCTGGGGCCGTCCGCGAGCTTCCGCGCATCGAAGACGAGAGCGGAGAGTCGCTGACGCGCGGCAATGAGCGCCGGATCGATCGGGGCGACCGTGGGACTGACGGACGCGGTGTTGGAGGGCTTGCTGGTGGTCGTCGCGGGCAGCGAGCTTGGGCCTTTGGTCGTGTCGGGAATGGGCAGTGGCTGGGTCGAGGTGTTCGGCGCCGGCTGGGGCGGCGTCTGTACCGGCTTCACCGGCTCGGGCGGCTTCTGCACCGGCGGCGTCACCGGCTCGGGCCGCACCTCCGCCGGTTCGGACGGCGCACACCTGGCGAGAATCTGCGTCAGCTCGCGATAGCCGGCCATCCGGGTGATCACGCCCTGCCGCTCGGAGGCCCGGAGAGCCTGCGTGGCGCCGGCGCAATCGCTCGCCTTCGACAACGCAACGCCTAGGTAGAAGTGCGGTGTGTACTCGACATAGCGCGTCCCGTAGATGAATACCTTGCGCGAGGACTCCGTCGGGTTCTCCGCGATGGCCCTGCGCATTGCAGTCGCCGCCTCCGCCCACTTCCGTCGATCCATGGCCGTAATGCCATTGCGGAACTGCGCCTCGTAATCCGCAAAGACCGCGAGGGCCACTATGACAAGGAAGATGCCGGAGAGGATGTGTTTGAGCATGGAGGAACCGATGTCTATGGTAGGACATTCGCAGAAATTTGGCGATAGGGGTCGAAATCCGGTTTCCTGTCCTTCTATACAAGTATGAATCCCTATCGGCGATCTGAGGAGGTCCTATGCGAAGTAAGCTCGAGGTGTTGTTTCGAATCACTCCCGTCCTAGTACTGCTCGTCGCTCCGATCATGCACGGTCAGACGCCGACCGTGACCTTCCAGGGTCCACCCGGGGCGCGGGCGCTGGGCATGGGAGGGGCATTCATTGGTGTTGCCGACGACGCCACTGCCGCAGAGGCCAATCCAGCTGGTCTCACAATTCTGACTCGTCCGGAGGCATCGATTCATGTTCTCGGCAAGAGCCTCAAGGCGGACAACTGCGCTACGTGCAGCTCGGACTCAGGTGTCCGTCCAACCTTTGCCAGTTATGTTCAGCCATGGAAGCGGACCGTTGTCTCTGTCTACTACAGCAGTGCCGTGGAAACCGATAGCCAGTTCCTATTGAGCGCCGGCGACAACTTCTTTGGAGAAACCGACGATACGAGCCTCCAAACGGTCGGCGTTGCTGGTGCCTTTCGTCCGACGCCGCTCCTTTCAATCGGTGCCTCACTCGGCTTAGGTCGTCTAAATCGAAACGTTCGGACAACCGGCCTCTTCGACGTGAATTTCGAGGATCCAACAGGATCGGTATTCCCAGGGCTGCTGGAGATCGATGACACAGTTGAGGCCGAGGACAACGCTCTTGCGTACAACGCTGGAGTGCTGGTGAATCCAGGTGGCCGGGTCTCGCTCGGATTGGTTTACAAGAAACAAGGGGCGTTTGAGGAGCGCCAAGTCTTGAGAACGCGGGCTTGCATCCAATGTACAGTGGTCCAGCTTCGCACTCTTCCTTTTGAGCTCGATAGTGATCGTCCCGACTTCACGCCACCGGACTATTGGGGCGCCGGTCTGGCTTTGCGCCCTCTTCCGCGGACGCTACTGGCGATCGATTACAGTATCCAACAGAGCAAGTCCACCTTCTCGAATGAGGACCAGGAGATCCGAGCATGGTCAGCGGGGGCGGAGTATCTCCTTGCCGCGCGCAACTCGAGCCTCTTCATCCCGTTTCGGGTCGGATACTCCCGGGCTAAGGATTCGAGTTTCGCCACTTCAGACTTCTTTCGCGAGGAAGCCAGCACATTCACGCTCGGCACGGGCATCGTCTTCGGTCGGAATCAGATCGATGTAGCGTTCAGCCGGGGCCACACCATCGCGACGGACGAAAGGCTCCGCCAGATCATCGTCTCCGGCATCCACCGCTTCTGATACGCGCGTGCCTGCGAACGGCACAGGCCCGGGGGCGAGACGCCCCCAGGCCAGCCGGCGGGACGCCAGCGCTCCTCGACTGCCTTCTCGCCAGGAGCAAGCGGCTCGAGATGTTCAGCTCCAGGGTGCCGAGGAGCGCCGGCGTCCCGCCGGCTGGCCATGCGGCGTCCCGCCGCGGGCGGGGGAGCGCGCCTTGCGCGAAGGACGTTCGTCTCGCGATGCTGGGTTTCCGCAAGAATGCCCGGGCGCGACGCATGGGCAGGCGCGTTACCGCCGGTGTTCATCACTTTAGGACGCGGCGCAGGTAGGCGTCGGCGTCGACGCGATCCAGCTCCGCTTCGCAGCGGGAGGGGCGGCCTGCTTCGACGGTCGCGTCGACTGTGGCGGAGCGGCCTGAGTTGGGGTTCGTCAACTCCACCTTGTACGCACCGGCCGGCAGGCGGAGGGTGAGTGGGGTGTAGAGCGGCGTGCTCGCGAGCTGTTCTTCTCCGGCGCCATTCTTCACCGAGCGCACTTCGCCCCACGGCGCGGCGTGGATGACCAGCTCGCCGAGAAGAGTTGCCGGGTCGGCCGTGGTTTCGGTCGTTTCCGCGACCGCGGGATCATCCACTGGACCATCGTCCCGGCCGATCACGAGGAACGCGGCCACGATGGCGACCACGATCACGATGACCGCGACCAAAGCCTTCATCCCACCGAATGCACGCGCGGTCGATGCAGGCTCCGCGGCGGACGCGAACGGGAGCGGCGGTGGCGGGGCCGGGGCGACGGGAATCCTCGTTTCGGGCTCAGTGAGCTCGCCTGCCTTCTGAGCCTCGACGGCGGCCAAACGGCGCTGCGCCTCTGCGCGAGTGACTTCTGCGCGACGCTCCTCCGCGCGACGCTCTTCCGCGCGACGCTCCTCTGCGCGCTTGGCTTCCGCACGTTGCTGTTCCGCGCGCTTCTCCTCCGCGCGTCGTGTCTCCGCGCGTGCCGCTTCGGTGCGCTTCTCCTCCGCCCGTTGTTCGGCCAGGCGCTTCTCTTCTTCCAACAGACTGACGAGAGCCTGCGCCTCACCGGCGTGCCGACTTTTTGGATGCTGTTCGAGGAACAGGCGAAGCTCGCTCGTTGTGCGCGCGGTGCGTGCTGCGTCCCAGGACGAATCTTCGGCCGCCCGTTTGCGCTCCCGGTCCGCGCGTTCTGCGGCCTTTCGCTCCTCCTCGCGAAGCGCTGCAAGGCGCTTCATCGCGTCGCCGAGACGCTTCGATTGCGGATGGTCCCGAATGAATGACTCCCACGCGGGAGCCGATCCCAGCCGGACCGCACCGTCAAATGCTTCCTGTTCCACCTTCTGCTGCCGGCGCGCATCCTTCTCGCGTTTCTCCTCGGCCTCGCGTTCCAGAGCGCGCGTCAGCTGTGCATTCGCTTCGGCGATGCGGGCCGAGTGTGCGTAATCGCGGATATAGCCTCGCCACGCATCGCTCGAGTCCGCCACCACTGCGCGCTCCCACGCCTTGATCTCTGCGCGCCGCTCCTCGGTGGAACGAAGGCGGGATCGCGCCTCGTCGATGCGCGCGGACGACGGATGCCCCTCGAGGTACTCCCTCCACCCTCCGGTCGAGTCGCTGGTCTCCGCCATGCGCCAGGCGCGTTCGTCTTCCGCTCGCTCGCGCGCCGCGGCGAGCAGTTGCTTCGCTTCCTCGATCCTGGGTGACGTCGGATGCGCGGCGATGAAGAGGTCCCACGCCGGCGCGCTGCTGGCCGCGAAGGCGTCGGACCAGGCCCGCTCGTCCGTCTCGGCCGCGCGCATCTTCTCCAGGCGTCTACGGGCCATCGACGCGCGCGGAGACTCGCCGTGCTTCTCGAGATAGCGGCGCCAGGCGTCGCTGCTCTCTGACTGCGCGGCCATGGTCCAGTCAGCCTCCTCGATCGCCTCGAGCTGTTCGAGGCGTACTCGCGCGCGATCGGCGCGGGAGGAGGAGCCGTGCCGGTCGAGGTAGCTGTCCCAGGCCCTGATGGTGTCCGAGGCGGTTGCGGCATCCCAGTCGGCGCGCTCCATCGCGTCGCCGCCTTCTCCCGGCAAGGCGGCGATGGCCGCGGGCAGGAGCACCTCCACGGTCGCGTCGAAATTGCCGACGTCGAGGTCCTTGAGGGCCTCCGCGAACTCGTCCGCGGTCTGATGGCGATGGTCCGGATTCTTCTCCAGCGCCTTCAGCACGGCCCGGCGCAGCAGGATGGGCACGCGCGCGTTCGGATCGGTCTCCTCGAACGGCCGGGGAGGGCGGGTCATGTGGCCGGTGATGATGTTGAGGTAGTCCGATCCGCCGATGGGTTTGATCCCGGTGAGCAGTTCGTACATCACGATGCCGAACGAATAGAGATCGCTTCGGCGATCGACTTCGCCGCCGAACTGCTCGGGTGAGGCGTACTGCACCTTGCCGATGAACTTCCCGGCCATGGTCAGATTGCGCGTCTCTTCGATCGACTTCGTGATGCCCAGGTCGATCAGCTTCACCAGGACATTCCCCTCGGAATCGCGCGTGAGCATCAGGTTGTCGGGCGAGATGTCCCGGTGCACGAACTTCTTGCGATGCAGGAAACCGAGAGCGGTCAGCGTCTGGCGCGCCACGGTCACGACCAGCCGGAAATCGAGCGGGCCTCCCGTACGCGCGAGCACCTCGCCCATGTTCACGCCCTCGATGAACTCCATCACGATGTAGGCGGTGCCGTCGGCGGTCAGGTTGAAGTCGATGACCTCGGCGATGTTGGGGTGCTTGAGCTGCTTGGCGGTCTTGGCCTCGCGGAGAAAGCGCGTCTTCAGCTCGGCATTCTCCTGAAACTTCGCCTGCATCAGCTTGATGACCTGGACGTCGTCCAGAAAGCGGTGGCGCACCTTGTATACGGAGCCCATCCCACCCTCGCCCATCTTCTGCAGGACCTCGTACTTCGCCTCGATCTCTTGCGAGAGAGTGGTCATGCGGACCGCCCACTGAGGGAGAGGCGCAACTCTCGCACGGAAGCAAACAGATGCTCCATGGAGCGAGGCGAGAGTTTCCACGCGCCACACATGATGCAGCTCCGGAAGGCCATCGATGCTACCACATGGGATGAGACGGCCACGGAGCCCATACTTCCCGCCGGCAACGCTGGTTGGCACGGCCTCGGGCACAGCGGTCGCTCCGAACTGGAATGCGAGCTCGAAAGAGCGAGCGGGACGCCAGCGCTCCAACTGCGCTACAGCACGGAGCTCATGAGCACTGCCGCGACTGCGCCCACCAGCGTTCCCAGGGAACACTGTACGCGGCTGCGGTCATGGCGTGGCCGCTCGGACAGGAGTAGCGATCGAGAGGTGCCAGGCCCCGCACCAGGAGGATGTCGCTGACATAGTGGTGACCGAGGGCCACGCGCGCCAGCTCACGACCAGCCAGAGCGCGATTGCCACGAGCGAAGGGTCGTAGTCGCACGGACGTCTGCGCCGGAGAAAGCGTTTCAGCACTGGATAGATCGCGAAGGCCATGGCCAGACTCGCGGCAGCCGCTACGAGAAAGCGCGCCGGGCTCTCGATGCCGGCCAGCACCGCCACGAGCGACACCAGCGGGTACAGCCAGCCATTGCCGAGGCGCGTGACTGCGCGGGCGAGTGGGACCAGCCGCAGGCGTTCGCACGAAGAGACGGCGCGCGCCACGACCTCCACTTCGGTCGCGTCGAGCGTCACGAAAAGCCGGTCCGCGAAAACCATGCTGCACCGTAACGCGCGCACGTCACGCCCGCGTGCAAGGTTGGCCGGCGGACGTGGAACCCGCGTAAAGACAGTGTCAAGCGCGTCGCGGCGGGCTTCACATCACCGCCAGCGCAGCTCGAGCGTGCATGCGGCGTCGCCGGCGCATTGGCAAGAGGACTCGAGGACCTCCACGTCCCGGCCGCCGTGCGCGGCGACGATCTGCTCGTAGTAGCCGGCCAGGACCAGACAGAAGATCGGGCTGAGGACGCGGGAGCTTCGGATCGCGATCCGGCCAGCGAACTCCGACAACTCATCGTAGGTGCATTCGCCACGATCCTGCAGGAGTGCGTCGCGAATGACGCTGCACCGGCAGAACCGATGGATCTCCTCCAGGCGGAGCGCGTGGCGCCGATCGCCGATCGCCACGTGCGCCGTGTACCGCCCGAGCTCGCGCGGAATCTGGGCCTCTCGCCCTCCGCAGACGTCCGCGATGGCCCGGCTCAAGAGCACGAGCGTCTCGAACCTGCACCAGTCCCCGTCATTTGCGTCCTTGGCTTCGATCGCCGCGTGGGGCGGAAGTGCGCTCAGGACCCGCGTCAGGTTGCGGTCACCGAAGTACTCCCGCACCCACTGAACATGAGCGCGGATGACCAGCCCCTGGATTCTTCCGCCACTGAGCTTTTCGCGAACTGTCTCGACTTGGGACATGGGAGACTGGTTCTACGCCCGCCCCGCCAGAAAGTCGTGCACGGCGCGTAAACCCGCTGTGATTTCACGCGAGCTTGAAACGTCGTTCACCGGATGGAACTATCGTTCCGGTCGTCAGGAAAAGGTCGGACGATACGCGGCATGGCGTCGACTTCGAAGTGGCACCGCACGGCGTCACGCACGTTCGCCTCGAGCGTGTCGACATCATCGGCTTCGGTGAAGATCGACTCGCCGAGCGCCCGCGCGGTATAGCCGCCCTCCGCGGCTTCCTCCACCAGAAAAATGAGCTCGTTCATCGGGGTCCATTCTACGCCCGCTGCTGAACCACCGCACGCCGGGGCTCCGTCCGGGCGTGTGCTGCATCGCGCGGCATGACAGAATTACGCGTGACGCCCGTTCCGATCCGTTTTCGGTTTACCCTGTCGCGGACCCATCGCGGAGTTGTGGAGGTGGCCGGCTTGCGCTCGCGACTCGATGCACAGAACGGAAGGAGAGCCCGCGACATGATGCGTGCGGTGGTCTTTTCGCCGTCATGAGCGCGCAGGGTGGCTCCGCGACGCTGCTCCAGCGCCTGGCGCTGCACCGGCCGGAGTTGCGCGCGTGGGCGATGTACGACTGGGCGCTCTCCGCCGTGCAGACCACGGTGATGGTGGCCGTCTTTCCGATCTTCTACATCCAGGTCGCCGGTGCCGATGCAGGCGGCACGAAGGCGGCGCAAGGCTGGTCGTTGTCCAACGGGATCGCCGTGGCCATCGTGGCCATCCTTTCCCCGATCCTGGGTACCTTCGCCGATGTGGTCGCGGCGAAGAAGAAGTTGCTTGCCGCCTGGACACTCGCCGGAGCGCTGGCCTGCGCCGCAATGGTGCTCATCCAACGAGGCGATCTGTTGTTCGCCTCGGCGATGTTCATTCTCGTGGCCATCGCCGCCTCGGCGGCGGCGGTCTTCTACGACTCTCTGCTTCCGCACATCGCGTCGTCCGCGGAGATCGACCGCGTTTCCACCGCGGCCTTCGCCATCGGGTACCTCGGCGGCGGAGCTCTGCTGGCAGCGCAGTTGGCGCTCATCGCCAATCCAGGCTGGTTCGGTCTCGAAGGTGCGAGTGCGACGCTGCCGGTTCGTCTGTCGCTCATCTCGGTGGCGGTCTGGTGGATCCTGTTCTCCATCCCCCTCTTCCGCCGCGTCCCGGAGCCGCCCCGCCGGCTCGAGGAGGACGAGCCGTCCGGAAAGAACCCGTTGTCCGTGACCGTGACCCGTCTCTACGAGACCTTCCACGAGCTCCGCAACTACAAGCAGGCCTTTCTCATGCTCGTGGCCTTCGTGCTCTACAACGACGGCATCGCCACGATCCAGAGAATGGCCGCCGCGTACGGCACGGAGCTCGGGATTGCACGGGAGTCGCTGATCGCGGCCATTCTCATCGTGCAGTTCGTGGGCGTGCCGGCGACGTTTCTGTTCGGAGCCATCGCCGGAGTGATCGGCGCCAAGCGCACCATCCTGGTGGGCCTGGTCGTCTACCTCGGCATCAGCGTGGTCGGCTACTTCATGAAGACCGCCGCACACTTCTACCTGCTGGCCGGAATGGTGGGGTTGGTGCAGGGTGCGACGCAAGCGCTCAGCCGCTCGCTCTTCGCGACGCTGATCCCGCGCTACAAGTCGGGCGAGTTCTTCGGCTTCTACAGCGTCTTCGGCAAGTTCGCCGGCGTGCTCGGACCGTTCCTCTTCGCCGTGCTCATCGGCGCCACCGGCTCGAGCCGCAGCGCAATCCTGGCGGTCTCGGTGTTCTTCATCGTGGGCGGGACCTTGCTCTTGTTCGTCAACGTGGAGGAAGGAACGCGGAAAGCGGAAGAGGCCGATCGCGCCACGCACGTAGTTTGATTGGGAGGCACGAAGTCCGGCTTCAAGTGGAGCGGTGGACTTGAGTCCACCGGGCACTCGCGATCCATGGGCCACGAGCGTGGGAGCCTCTTGGGACGCTCGCGCCTGAGAGCCGCGAAGGGCAGAGGGACTAAAGTCCACCGCTCCACAGAACGACGTCCAGCTTCAGCACCGAGAAGATCAAGGCAAAACACTCCGGACAACCGCCAACCGACAACCGAAAGCTCACTCCCCTTCCACGAGTTGGTAGCCGAGGCTGCCGCGGCTCACGAGCCGGCCCGCGCCGAGCTTCTTGCGCAGGCTCTTGATGCGGGACTCGATGGTGCCGCGGCGGGCGCCGAGGAGTTGGGCCATGCGCAGGGCGGGGACGGGGGTGGGGGCGTGGGAGACGAGCATGGAGAGGATCTCCGTCTCGCCGCGGGTGAGATTGTGAGTGGCGTCTTTGGCGCGGATGCGCATCTCCGAGATCGACACGGCCAGCGAGTGCAGCGTACCCTCGTCGAGAGTCTCGCTGCGGCGCAGCACACTTCGGATGCGCGCCACCAACTCACGTCCGGGAGTCCGGCGTGCGATGCAGTCGTCCGCGCCGCACTCCAGTGCGCGCACGCACAGGTCTTCGACACAGGCGGAGGTCATGGTGATGACCGGGATGTGCCGGCTGGCCTCGGCGCAGACGACGAACGCGTCCGTGTCGCTGAGATCGAGGTCGAGGATCGCCAGCGCGAACGCTTGCGCGCGCAGATGGGGCAGCGCGGCGCTCCCGCTGTAGAAGCACTCCGTCCGGAATCCCGCCGTTTCAAGCGTCGACCGCAGCTCGGTGGAAAGCGCGACGTCCGATTCGATGATGGCCAAGGGTCGCATCGCGTGGCGTGAATGTAGGTGCGGCGAGTGAAGCCCGCGTGAAGTGCGCCGGTGCCTGGTGTGAATTGAAACGAGTTCACGCGCGTGACGCGATGCTTCACGCGCAGTTCACGCCGCGTTCAATCGAGCCAAGCCGCTGCCCGCTAAAACACGCCGCATGTCGAGGTCACATCCCGTTGCCCGTGTTGTCGCTCCCCTCCTGCTTCTGCTCACCCACACACTCTTCGCCGGGCTCGCTCTGGCGCAGTCAACAGGTCGGGCCACCCTCACCGGTGTGGTGAAAGACGATACCGGCGCGCCGATTCCGGGCGTGACCGTCACCGCCACCCGCGCCACGGAGGGAGTCGCACCGGAGGTGGCGGTCACCGATAGGGAGGGCAGCTTCCGCATCGAAGGATTGGCGCCGGGCGCCTACACCGCGGAAGCCGTACTGGACGGGTTCCAGCCCGTACGCACCGAGGTCAAGCTCGGTACGGGCCAGCAACTCCAGGTCGCGTTCAAGTTGGTCCCGGCATTCGGTGAGACCGTGGATGTCGTGGCCGCGGCCGAGCGCGGAGGTGAGGTGGCTGTGCTCGAGAGCCGCCGCGAGGCAGCCGTCGTCAGCGACTCCATCTCCGCGGAAGAGATCCGCAAGACGCCCGACTCCAGCGCGGCCGGCGTCGTTCAACGTCTCACCGGCGTCACGCTCATCGGGGACAAGTACGTCTTCGTGCGCGGCCTCGGCGAGCGCTACAGCGGTACGACCATCAATGGCTCCACGCTGCCCACGACCGAGACGGAGAAGCGCGTCGTGCCGCTCGACCTCTTTCCGTCGAAGCTCCTCGAGACCGTGAACGTGGTCAAGACCTACACGCCCGACAAGGCCGGCGACTTCGGGAGCGGCGTCGTGGAGATGACCACCTCCCAGTTCCCGGGCGCGGCCTCGCTGAAAGTCACGCTCGGCTCCGGCTACCACAGTGCCGCGACCGGATCGTCGTTCCGCCGTTACTCGGGCGGTCTGGATCGATTGGGCGACGGAGGCCAGCCGATCCCGTCGAGCATCCCCACGGACATCCTCCGGCGCCGCAACATCCTCGATCCCGACGGCTTCACCGCGGAGGAACTGCAGGGCTTCGGCAGGTCGCTCGTCGGGGACTGGTCCGGCGGTGAGGTGAGCTCCGCGTCTCCCGCTTCGGATTTCTCACTCACCTACGGCAACACCTTCGGCCGTTTGGGCGTGGTGTTGTCGGGCGTCTCCACTCACGGCTACGCGAGCGTTGAAGAAGAGCAGCGCTTCTTCGGAGTGGACGCGGGCGAGCTCGTTCCCGCAAATGACTATCAATTGCAGACCGATCGCGAGACCGCCGGTACGGGCCTCATCGCCAACCTGTCCTTTCGCCTGTCGGACTCCCATCGGGTCTTTCTCAACTCCGTGCTCACGCGCGACGCGTCCTCGGAAGATCGCATTCAGGAAGGTCTGCAATCCGGCTCCGGCGGCAACATCCGCGACTATCGCGTGCGCTATCAGCTCGAAGAGATCTTCTCGACGCGTTTGCGCGGCGAGCACAACCTCGGCGGCCCGGGCATCGGCAGCCTCTTCGAGTGGAACGCTGCCCGCTCCACGGCCACGAATGACTCCGATCTGCGCGAGAACGTCTATCGCGAGACCGACCCCGGCGTGTTCGCGCTCGAGACCGGCTACGCGGACACGGGCAAGGTGGAGTTCTACGGTCTCGAGGACGACATCGAACAGGGTGGAGTCTCCTACTCGATCTTTCTGACCAACGTCGCGGGGAGCTGGTCCGGATCGCTCAAGGGTGGCTTGGACCGCCTGCAGCGTACGCGCGACTTCGCCGCGCGCCGTTTGCGCTTCGTCGCGGGCGGAAACCTGGGCATCGACCTCACGGCCTCGCCCAATGAGATCTTCACGCCCGAGAACATCGGGCCGGGCCTGTTCGAGGTCCGCGAGGTCACCGGTGTGAACGACGCCTACGACGCGGAGCACATCGTCGACGCGGCGTTTGCGATGACCGACCTGACGTTCGGAAAGTGGCGTCTGATCGGCGGCGCGCGCTACGAGCAGTCCGAACAGGTCGTCACGACGTTCAATCCGTTCGCGGTGGAGGACGCAGTCGAGTCGATCAACGAAAGCGCGGATGTCCTTCCCTCGCTCAATGTCGTCTACCAGCTCGCACCGCGGACCAACCTGCGCTTCGGCTACGGGCGCTCGGTGAATCGTCCCGAGTTCCGGGAGCTGAGCCCGTTCACGTTCACCGAAGTGGCCGGCGGGCGTTCGGTCTCGGGAAATCCGGAGCTCGAGCAGGCCGTGCTGGATGGCTACGACGTGCGCTGGGAGACCTTCCCGGACTCCGGCGACGTCATTGCCGTGAGCGCGTTCTACAAGAACATCGACCAGCCCATCGAGCGCATCATCCAGCCCACCAGCGATCTGCGGCAGTCGTATGTGAACGCGGACTCCGCGCAACTCTGGGGCTTGGAGCTCGAGTTCCGCCGCTCGCTGGAGGAGATGTTCCCCGCGCTTCAATACTGGTCCATGAACTTCAACTACGCCTACGTGCAATCGGACGTGACCATCGGCGCGCAGCAATTCTCCGTGGTCACGAATACCGAGCGTCCATTGGAGGGTCAGTCCGACCAGGTGGCCAACCTCGGTGTGCAGTTCTATCACCCGCAATGGGGAACGATGCTGCGCCTCCTTGGCTCCTACAACGGCGAGCGCCTGACCGAAGTCGGCGCGTTCGGACTGCCCGACGTCTATGAGGCGGCCAGCACTTCGCTCGACCTCGCTCTCTCCCAGAGCCTCGTGCCCTGGGTACACGGTCTCGAGGTCAAGCTCGCCGCAACCAATCTTCTCAACGAAAAAAGGGAGTTCCTGCAAGGCGGACTCGTCCAACGCAGCTACGTCCCCGGACGCAAGGTGAGCCTGAGCCTGAGCTTCTCTCCGTTCTAAACCGGAGCGGCTGGTTGCTGAGCGGGTCCTCGTGGAGAGGGTTGTCATGGATCGGTTGTCTGCAACTGATCGCGCCACGGGTGGATGACCCACAAATGAGAGCGAACGACGACCAGCATCGACAGCCAATAAACCTCCGTCCTGCCTAACTCGCAACCCGCAACTCGCAACCCGCAACCACAAGCAACTCGCAACCACAAGCAACTCGCAACCCGAACACACCACCAGTCCCTCGAGGAGGATTCACTCAATGCGAAGAATGCTGATGATCGTAGCCATGGCCCTGCTCGCGACGCAGGCGATCGCGTCGCGCGCCGAGCGTGCGGACGCGAACTGGGTCAAGCGCGCGCCCGTGTCCTTTGTCTCACTGCAGAAAGCAGTTGCGGATGCGGCGCTTGCCGAAGTCAAGGGAACGCGTCCCGTCGTCCTGCTCGAAACGAACTACTACACGTTCCTTCCCGCGGACAGACTGCAGCTTCGCCTCACCGTCAACCCGAACGGGTTTGGCGCGCCGGTCACGCTCTACCTCTACAACGAGAACCGCACCACCGGCGAGCGTCGCTATTACAACCTCGCCGGCGGCGAGCTGGCCGCGGGACAGCAGGCGGACCTCTTCGGCTCGACGGTCGCTCCGGTTCCGGTGTACACGCCGGCACTCAGCGACTTCGTGCTCTTCGGCTCGGCTTCCGACAGCGCGGAGACCGGATGGGGCGTCAACGGCGCGCTGGGTGGATCGTTCGTCGCGGGCCCGGTGGGACTGCATCAGTGGGTGGTCGAGCTGCGCGACGCCGCCGGCAAGCGCGTGCTCGCGCGCTCCAATGCCATGTACTCCAACATTCAGTCGAACGTGAACGTCAGCGGCACGATCACCACCTCGCAGAACTGGACGGCGAACAATCGCTATGTGCTCAGCGAGTTCGTGGGTGTGGCCTCTCCGGCCGTCCTGACCATCGAGCCCGGCACGGTCATCTATGGCGGTACCAGCCGGGCCACGCTGTTCATCCAGCGCGGGGCGAAGATCATCGCCGACGGCACCGCGCGCCGCCCCATCGTCTTCACCTCGCCGCGCAAAGTGGGCGATCGCGCGCAGACCGACTGGGGCTCACTGGTCGTCCTGGGCAACGCGCCCATCAACGTGCCGGGAGGCACGGCCACGCTGGAAGGTCTGCCCAGTGAGCCGGCCTACAGCTTCGGCGGCTCGGACGCGGCCGACAACAGCGGCATCCTCCGTTTCGTGCGCCTCGAGTTCGGTGGCTTCGCCATCGCCACGAACCAGGAGATCAACGGCCTGACCCTGGGCGGCGTCGGCAGCGGCACGATCGTCGATCACGTCGAAGTGCTCCACAACAAAGACGACGCCTTCGAGTTCTTCGGCGGGACGGTCAATGCCAAGCACCTGCTCGGCATTGCCTTCGCCGATGACGGCCTCGACTTCGACTTCGGCTACATCGGCAGTGTTCAATACGCGGCCTTGATCAAGCGCGCCGTCAACGACGAGAGCGACGCGAACTTCCTCACCGAGTCCGACAACAACATCGCCTCTGCCGCGGATGCGGCCCGGCCATTGACGAATCCGCGCGTCTACAACGTCACGGCCGTGCGCGTCGCCAGCGGCGTCGGCCAGTACGGCGGCGTCATTCGCCGCAACTCAGGCGGCCAGTGGCACAACATCATCGTCACCGGCAGCCGCCTTGCGCCGCTGACCGTTCGCGACAACAGCACCTTCGCCAACGTGGCCGCGGGAGACCTCGTCTTCGACCACTCCATTCTGAACGGCAGCTTCGAGGACACCGCCTTCGGCAGCAGCGACCAGTCGGCGAACACGCGCAACTTCGTGTTCACCACCATGAGGCGCAACCGCAACCTCGATCCGAAACTGGGCATGGGCGTGCCGAGCCTCCTTCGCACTTACATGCCGGACCTGATGCCGCTGGAGGATTCGCCCGCGCTCGATGCGGACTTCGTCGCCAATCCGCCCGACAACGGCTTCCTCGAAGCAGTCGGTTTCCAGGGCGCCGTCGGGCCGGGCAAGGACTGGATCCTTTCCGGCTGGGCCAACTTCTCAGACAACTGACTGTGTTGTAGGGAGATACGAACATGATGAAACGCACTGCAATCCTGCTATTCCTCCTCGCGCTCACGCCCATTGTGGCGTCCGCGCAGTCGTACAGCGCGCAACTCACCGGCGCTGCCGAGGTGCCGGGCCCCGGTGATGCAGACGGCAACGGCTTCGCCGTCGTGACCATCGAAGGCACGACCCTGCGCTACACCGTCTGGACGCAGAACATCGCGCCTGCCACGGCGGCGCACATCCACATCGGTGGACCGGGCGTCGCCGGCGCCGTGGTCGTGCCGCTCGACCACAACACGCTCTTCAGCGGAACGACCACCATCACCGCGGAGCTGGCCAGTCAGATCAACGCCAATCCCTCCGGCTACTACGTGAACGTCCACAATGGCGAGTTCGCCAACGGAGCGGTGCGCGGCCAGTTGGTGCGCGGTGAAGGCGAGGGCCTGCGTACCGCGTATCTGCCGGTCATCGGCAAAGTCAAAGGCCAGGCCGGGACGAACTTCGTCACGGACCTGAGCATCATCAACAACGGTGGCGCGACCGCCACCGTCACGCTGGACTTCTTCCCGCAGAACGGAGCGGGCAACACCGCCCCTTCGACGACGAAGACCATCACCGTCGCGCCGGCCGAGCAGAAGGTGCTCGCCGACGTCATGCAGGGCACGCTGCTCCTCGAGAGCGGCTTGGGCGGTGTGAAGATCACGGCCGATCAGAACGTGCTCATCGGCGCGCGCATCCTCAATGACCTGCGCGCCGAGTCCAAAGGCACGTCCGGGTTCGCGTTCGACGCGGAAGAGCAGGGCACCACCGGCGGCACGATGTCCTTCCTCGCCAACGACGCCGACTTCCGCACCAACGTCGGATACTTCAATCCCAACGCCACCGCGACCACAGCGACGTTCGTCGCCCGCCGCACCAGCGACGGCGCGGTCCTCGGCTCGAACACGGTGAGCATCCCCGGCTACGCCATGCTCCAGCAAGCCGCGTTCGGTCTGATCTCCAGCGTCCCCGACGCGAGTCGCACGCAGACCAACTTCTACATCACCTGGACCTCGAGCGCCCCGATCTTCGCCTACGCCTCTGTGACCGACAACAAGACCGGCGACGCCGTACTCAGCCGATAGTCCTGCATTGTGCTGCATGACGGCCACGCCCTCGGGCGTGCCGTTTTGCGTCCTATGGAGCGCCGGCGTCCCCGCTGGCTGGCCATGCGGCGTCCCGCCGCATTGAAGGCGGAAATCGCGAGACGAGTGGCCTTCGCTCAAGGCGCGCTCCCCCGCCCCGGGGGCGGGACGCCCCCGAGCCAGCCGGCGAGACGCCAGCGCTCCGCTTGGCGGAGGCGGCGTATCTGCGGCGTGCCTACGGCGGCTTCACGTCGTCGAGCGTGTCTCTGGAGCCGGGGATCAGACGCGCTTTGGCCAAGACGCAGGGTTCTGCGCCTGATGCTTGATGGCAAGAATCAGGACGACGCTTGCGCCCTCTTCAGAGAAAAGATCGCATATGGAAAGTGAGGTGTGAGGGCGCGCCGGATTCCGTCGACCGTTTCCGGAAACGAGGCCGGATGCTCGGAGATGTGCGCCACTGTCTGACGGATGACGGCCTTGAAGTTTCCGGCGACGACGGAGGACTTGCTCCTGTACCAGGCCGCAGCTTCCGAAAGCTCGACACGCGCTTCAGGGCGGACGACGATCCGTCGTTTCAATCGGCCCCGAAAGCCTTCCGCTCGACAGAATCCCACGACTCACTGCTGTCCGGGGACTGACGATGCGCTGCAAGCCGCACTTTCAGCTCGTTGGCGAGCTCGTCGGACACCGAAAGGAGCTCAGGGGCGTCGAGTATCGAGTCCCAGATTTCTCCCACCAGTTGGAGTCGTTGCGGAACGGTCAGTTTTCGGATCTCGGCAATATCCATGACGCTCGAAGTCTACACCTCGAACCCAACCGCCAACCGCCAACCGACCACACACTCTCCTCCTCCCGTTCACACGCACTGCACACACGCCCTGTAGAAGTGCACGGTGATGGCAGCGCGATTCCCTTTTGCGGACCGGCCACGCCTGTGGGGTGTGGCCGTTTCGCACTATCAGGTCGAAGGTGGCGATCCGTGTGACTGGACGGATTGGGAGGCGGCGGGTCGTACTCGGGGCGAGCCGTGCGGTGACGGCGTCGATTCGTGGACGCGTTATGAAGACGACGCGTTGCTCGCCAGAGAGGCGGGTGCGAACTCGTTTCGCTTCTCGATTTCCTGGAGTCGCGTCGAGCCGGAGCGTGGCCGATTCGACGAAGCCGCGCTGGCGCGCTATCGGACCTTCGTCGACCATCTCGTGGCCCTCGGCATCGAGCCGGTCGTCACGCTCTTCCATTACACCCATCCGCGCTGGTTTCACGAGAAGACCCCCTGGACCTCGACCGCTTCGGTGCTGGCCTTCGCGCGGTTCGCGGGACGCGTGGCGCAGGCGCTGGGCGATGGTGTGCGCTTCTGGGTCATCCTCAATGAGCCGCTCGTGTTCCTGCTGGCCGGCTATCTCGACGCGCAGATCCCGCCGGGCCTGGCCGACACGCGGACGCTGAACCGCGTCTTCGATCACCTGCTCGCGGCGCATTGTGCGGCGGCCAGCGAGATCCGCAGACACATCACGCATCGCTTCGGACTCACCGTCACCGCGCAGAACTTCCCGGCCTATCGCGAGGAGATCGAGCGGGAGAAGCGTCGCGCGCTCGATCGCTACGGGATGGTGGTGATCGCCGGGTTCGAGCTCACGCAGAACTGCGTTCGGCGAAACCAGTCCGCGCACGTGCTGGCGCTGGGTGTCGACGAGTTCATCTCCGCCGATGGAACGGTCGAGGAGATGCTCGTGCGCGCGCAGGCCGCGAGCCGTCTGGTGGTGGCCTGTCATCCGCACGAACAGTCGGACTGGTTCTCGAACACGTTCTATCTCTGGAACCAGCGCAGCGAAGTCGCGCACCTGGTCGACCTCTGGGAGATCGCCTGCCGTTGGGATCTCTTTCCGCCGATCGCGCGAGCGCGGATGCGCTACATCGGCAACAGCGACTTCCATCGTGAGGAGCATCTGTACGCCTGGAAGACGCTCTTGCCGGCGCGACCGAACGAGTTCGCGGTCTTCCGCGCGCTCGAGCAGGGGAGCGGGCTGGCCGTGACGCGGCTCGAGCCGCCGGCGCTGGTGGGGGTGGGAGCATGATGGCCGGGCTCGTCTTCGGCCTGCTGGCCGCGATCGGGACGATCCTGACGACGGTGCAGGCGCTGCTCACGCACCGCTTCCGGAGACCGCGCGACCCTTTTGGGCCGGGCCTGCCTTCCCGGCAGGCCGGTTTGGTCTCGATCCTCAAGCCGGTGTGCGGTCTCGATGACGGACTTGAAGAGAACCTCGTCTCCTTCACGCGACTGGCCGGTCTGCGCTACGAGGTCATCCTCTCCGCCGAGGAGTGGGACGACCCGGCGTTGGAAGTGGCGCGGCGTGTCATGCTCGCCCATCCCTTCGCGCCGTTTCGCATCGTCGTCGATGCAGGCTCGCGACATGGGGTGGTGAACCGCAAGGTGGAGCGGCTCATCGCCGCCGCCCGCGTGGCAAAGGGCGAAGTCTTCTTCATCAGCGACTCGAACGTGAGGGTCGAGCCGGACGACTTCGCGCGCACTCTGCAGGCGCTCGAGGATCCGCGGGTGGGCTGCGTGTCGAGTCTCTTCACGGGCGCGGGCGCGCGCTCCTTCGGCGCGGTCATCGAATCGCTGCACCTGCTCGCCTTCGTCGCGCCGGGGGCGGTGCTGGCCGCGACCGCGGGAGTGCCGTGCGTCGTCGGCAAGTCGATGGCCATTCCGCGCCGGGTCCTCGACGCCATCGGCGGCTTCGAGCGCTTCCGCCGCGTGCTCGCCGAGGATCAGGCCATCGGTAACGCGGTCCGGGAAGCGGGCTTCGAGGTCGTGCTCGCGCCGGTGGTCGTGCGCAACGTCGTCGTCGAGCGCACCGTGCGGCGAGCGGTCGACAGACAGGTGCGCTGGAACAAGATCCGGTACTCGTTCTCGCATCCGTTGTACGCCGCGGAACTGCTCCTGAATCCCCTCCCGTTCGCAATCGTCGCCGCGGTGCTCGCACCATCGGCGTTTGCGTTCCTGCCGCTGATCGTCTTCGCCGCGCGCTGGCTGCAGATGATCTCGCTCAACCGAGCGCTGCACGCCGGCCTCACCTGGAGACAGCTCGCGGCCGTCCCTGTTTTCGACGCGCTGATGCTCTACGCCTGGTACGTCCCGTTCTTCTCGAACACGGTGACCTGGCGCGGCTACCGCGCCCGCATCGGCCGCAACACCGAGATGATCGAGCGGGCCGCCTGAGCGTGCGCCCGCGGGGGGAACTGCTTCGCATCGCGCTTCTTCGACCACCTCCGACGCCGCCCAGTGATCCGAAGCACTACGTGACGATCATCGGTTGACCATCGGACGAGACCTCCACGTGCCTCTCGGAAGCAGGCTTTCGACTGCTGAATCGCGTTAGGAGCGCTCCGAAGGCGACACCAAGCAGACTTGCGGCCATCACGGTGAGATGAGTTTCCCGACCCGCGACCACCCGGACGCTCCAGATTGCATGCGCGGTCAACTCAGCCAGCGTGAACGCGAGCATCGCGACCAGAAACAATGCGGCGACACGTGCGCGGAGTTTGACTGCCGCAAGGCCGGCGACTACGAGCGCGCCGGCTTGGACGACCTCGCTCATCATCTGACCGTCAACAAGCTTGCTCACGCTAAAGAGCAAGACCCAGAAGGCCGCCAGCACGGCAACGTTCGTGGTCAACGATCTCGCAAACCCATAATCCGTTCTCATAGACATTCTCCTCATTGAACGATGTTCTAGTGCTCGGAGGACACAAACATGCGCGATCGCAATGACGGCCTCTTTCCTGTACCACCAATCGGCTGAGCGCCTACTTCTCGAAGCAAATCGGCGGCTATGCTCTTCGTTGAGATCTCCGATCAACGCGTCCCGGATAGCATCAGGAGCGATGTGATCAAGTAGGTTCTCGAACAAGAGAGGTGGTCGAGACGCAGCGCTCATCGGCTGGTCACCAAGGGTTCGATTGCCCATACCGCCTGCGAAGCGCGGAGCGAATAGTCGAGGGCTTCGACACCAGCGGCCTGAATCGAAAAGAACTTCTTGGCGCGGCCGCCCCGTTCCGCGGTTGGCTCCCCGTATGAGGCGGAAAGTAGTCCCTTCAGGAGCAACCGCTCGAGAGTGGTGTACACGGCGCCGATCGAGATTGGTCGGTCCAACCGAGACTCCAACTCGCACCGGATCGAGACCCCATAAGCCTTCTCTCTGAGCCGCATCACCGCCAACAGGACGGAACGTTCGAACTCACCAAGAGGTCGGAGGCGCTTCTTGTCATCACGAATCGTCATCGGGGGAAGAATACTCGACAGTGTAGTAGAAATCAAATTCTGATCGCCACTCTCGTGATGGCCCGTCGTCCATGAGTGCTTGACAGTGTCTGCCCGCTGCCATACAGTCCCTGCCACTTCCCTTGGCCGGCTGGCTTTCTTCAAACCGCTCCACTCTCGGGAGCGTTGTTGCCAGCCATAGCGATCTGGCTTTCGCGCCACATTACTATCGGCTACTCCGATAACTCTATAGGAGAATGTATGAACCGTCGCTTGTTTTGTGCCGTCGTAGCACTCTTGTTCTTTCAAGCCTATGACATCTACGCTCAAGCCATCCCGACGCCGCTTCGAAACCCTCGGGAAGCCGTCGTCCAGCTGTACGAGGTCATTTCGGACACATCGGATCCCCGAGAAATCTATGGGTCTCTTTCTGTCGATCTTCAGTCCGACCTTTGGATGCTCCAGTTGGAAGACTTTGTCGCCCAGAACCCACGACTGACGGTGGAGCAGCGCTCTCTTACCATGGAAGCGTTGGGGCTGTTAGCTAGTGGCGTTCTTCAAAGGAAGGCGTCACCATCGACGACGGTCGCGACGCAGGCGCAAATGGAGATTGACGGACTAGCAAGCCGCACGGCGCAGATTTTTCCAGGCTTCGGAAAGTTCGTTTTCGGAAGAATGGGGCGGTATGCAATTCTTACGTCGGTAGATGCGCTTGAAATGGAAGTTGCGGAAAAGGTGCCTTCTGCGCCACCGACCATTCGTCGGGAGAAGCCGGTAACAGTTTCGAGCCGGATCGTTACCGTGAATGCCTCTTGCGAGTGCAGCACAGAGAGTCCTTATTGCGGTGCTGGCAGCATTACAGCCCCGAGCTATAGTTGCATACGCAGGCCCGCGCAATGCACACGCACTACGTGGGGCTGTGGCTTCCTCTTTACTTACGGGTGTAACGGGCTCTGCGAATAGCTGTCGCAGGCCTTACGTCGGCGACGGTGCAGCCGCAGGTGAGCTTGGCCGCGAGGATGTCGAGATCGGCTGTGCCCTCGGAGCGACCGCACTTGCATGAGGCTAAGCCCACCGGCGCGCCGGCCGTGCTGCCCCATTCCGAGCCATTCGTGTTCGTCTCGCGTAGAATCCCGCCGCATGAAAGACCGCATCGATGCCATCCTGCGCCGGAATCAGGCGGAGTATCTCGAGTCCACGCTGCCCCCGCGTGATGCGTTGCTGGAGCAGATGGAGAAGTTCGCGGACGAGCATGGCCATCCCATTGCCGATCCGGAGGTCGCGCAGCTCGTGCGGGCGCTGGTGCGAATGAAGGCACCGCGGCGCATTCTCGAGGTGGGCACGAACATCGGGTATTCGGTGATCGTGATGGGACGGGAGTGCGGTCCCGAGGCGGTGGTGGAGACCATCGAGATCGACCACAACACGCTGACCACCGCGCGGCAGTACGTCCGTGAGGCGTCGCTTCCGTGCCGGGTCGTGTTCCATGAGGGCGCGGCGTTGGAGGTCTTGCCGCGCCTGACCGGTCCGTTCGACTTCGTCTTCATCGACTGCGTGAAGACCGAGTACGAAGACTATCTGGACGCGCTCCTGCCGAAGGTCGAGGCCGGTGCGGTGATCGTCTGCGATAACCTGCTCTGGAAGGGCAAGGTCGCCGCGGGCGAGCACGACGCGAACACGGACGCTCTGCGCGCGTTCAATCGTCGCATCACCACGGACGAGCGGCTCATCACCAGCATCCTGCCCTTGGGTGACGGCACCGGCGTTTCTGTGGTGGTGTAGTCGAGCATGAGACGCCGCCGCTTCCACCAGGCCGTCTTCGGCGTCGCCGGCGCGTACAACCTCGCTTGGGGCGCCTACTGCGCGCTCGATCCGCAGTGGCTGTTTCGCTACGCGGGAATGCCACTCTCCAACCACCCCGAGATCTTCGCGTGTCTGGGTATGGTGGTGGGGATCTACGGCTTTCTCTACTGGCAGGTGGCTCGCGACCCGGAACACGGCGCGGCCATCGCCGCAGTGGGGCTGCTGGGCAAGGTCCTCGGCCCGATCGGGCTGGCCCAATTGATTTTCAGCGGCGCCTGGCCGGTGAAGAGCGTCGTCCTCTGCGTGACGAACGACTTCATCTGGTGGGTGCCGTTCGCCCTCTATTTGCTGGACGTCCGCGCCTTCCGTGCGACGGGCACCTCTTCCCGCGTGCGTTGACGCCCGAGGAGCGGCGTCCCGCCGGCTGGCCATGCGGCGTCCCGCCGCGGGCGGGCATTCGAAGCCGAAAACCACCATCGCGAGACGAGTGTCCTCCGCACCCGCCGCGCTCCTCCGCCCGGGGGCGGGACGCCCCCGGGCCAGCCGGCGAGGACGCCGGCGCTCCGCTTGACTTTCCTCAATCTAACGTCCGCGTCGTTCGCGGCGTTCCTGGCGCTCGTCCATCAGGGTCTTCAGCTTGGCGCGCTGGTCGGCGGTCAGCACGGCCATCGCCTTCGAAGTCGCGTTCAGGAGGTTGAGCTTCACGATGCGCTGCGTGGCGGCCTGCTGGTCGAGGATGGCCTGCGCTCCGGCGATGTCGTTGGGGTTGGCCAGCAGGACTTCGCGCACGCTCTTGAACGAGCCGCGCATCTGCTCGCGGTACTGGCCGTTCTGCTGGTGAGTCTCGGTGAAGATGGCCTTGAGCTGATCGGTCTGCTGATCGGTGAGGGCGAGCTCTTCCTTCGCATGGCGCAAATGGCCGAGGATGCCGAAGGGGCCGGGACGTGCTCCGATGCCGTGACGGCCGTGACCGCCCGGGCGGGCGTGGACGATCGGGGCCGCGGCGAGCGTCGTCACGGCGAGGAGGACTGCGATGAGAGTGATCTTCTTTTTCATGGGTTGGTCTCCTTCTTTCTGCACTACGACTGAGAGACGGCAGCGCTGAAGGGGTCGTTTACCTATAATCACGCCAGCTCCATGCAATGGTCCCGAATGTTTCTGCTCCTCGCCGGTGGTCTGGTCGCGGCTGAAGCCTCGGCGCAACCGCTGGTCTGCCCGCCCGCGCCCGCCGGCCGCGTCTGCGAAGCCTTCCACTTCCACGTGTCCATGTACCGCCCGGACAACCGCACGTTCTCCGAGCTCTACGCCGCGGCGCCGTTCGCCACGCAGGCCGCCTGCGAGCGTGCCCGCGAGCAGCAGCTCAACGCGAACGCGAAAGTGGTCGACTACTTCCGCAACGTGAAAGAGAAGCAGTACCCGCCGGACCGTTTCGGTCCGTGCCACTGCGACATGACCTCGGAGCGATCGAGTCTGACTTATCTGGCCGAGCCGCAGCGCGTTCTGCAGCTTCGCGGAGCGGAGGAGATTCGTCTGCGCGTGCGCGAGCGTCTGCTCGACAACAAAGTCCCCAGCGATTCGGAGATCATCCGCGGGCTCTACGAAGAGCCACCCTCGACGCCGGCGCTCGCCGCGCCGAGGCTCGTGCCGCTGCCGGATGCGGGCGCTCCGGTGGTGACCACCTCTCCCGAAGAGCTCCTGGCCACGCGGACGCTCGACACGACCAAGCCCGCGATCGTGGCGCTGGATCTCCCGCTCGTCGATCTGACGCTCGCCGGTCCACCGATGGTCAGCGTGACCGAGGTCCCTCGGGCGCCGGAGCCTGCGCCGCCGATCGGAGACCCTCCAGTCCCCATTGAGAGTGCTACGCCGATCGAAGAGACTCGTGTGGATCCGGAGACCGACGTCGCGCCCACCCGCGAGGCTCCCGTCGAGGACGAGCAGCAGTCCGCGCAGGATTCCGCGGAGCGGTTCGTCAACTACGAGACGCAGCGCATCCAGAACGTCCTGCGAGCCTCCGCCGCAATCGGCGACGAGAACGTGAAGACGCGGATCTTCGAGTCGGCCATGGAGCGCATACAGTTGCTGTCGAACCTGCGCTCGCTGATCGAAGGCTCGGGATCGAACAGCCTGCTCGCAGCCGCGGCCGAGGATGCCGTGTCCGAGGAGGCGCGCGTGGCGTTTGTGGCCCGGCTCTTCGGCAACACCATCCGCACGCATTGGGCGCCGAAGGATGCCGCGGACGTCGTCTTCGAGGCCGACTCCTCGATTGCCAGCGCGCCCGAGCGAGCCCTCCGCGATCGTACCGGCCAGTTCACGGCCGAGCAGAGGAAGCACGCGCTGTATCTCGTGCTGGCCACGACGCAGCCCACCGAGGATCAGCGTCTGTGGCTCTCGACCGTGGTGGAGGAGTTCCTGCGATGAGGCGACTGCTGATCCTGTTTCTCTGCGCACTCGGCGCGACCGCGCAGGACGTCCCGCCCGCCAGTCCCGCGCCGGAAACGGTGACCGCGCCGACCGCGGCCGCTTCTCCTGTCACGCCCGCTTCTCCGATGACGGACGAAGAGTTCACGAAGGCGGTCTTCTTCGGGAAGAAATTCGCGGACATCGGCGACTACACCTCCGCGTTCGAGCACTTTGAGAAGGCCAACGCACTGAAGGCGGATCAGCCCGGAGTGCTCTACAACATGGCCGTCGTGCTCGCCCGCGCGGGCCGGTACCTCGAGGCCCAGGTGCAGTCCGAGCGGTATGTGCGGCTCTTCCCCGATGGTGCGGAGCGACCGCTCATCGCCAAGCTGCAACTGGAGCTCGACTTCCAGCGCGAGTTGCAGAAGAAGCGGCAGGCCGATCAGGAGTACGCGGACGTCTTCAACCGCGCCAAGTTCGTCTATGGCCGCGGAGAGCTCGACGACGCATTGCGCCTCTTCCGGCAGGCGGAGCAGATGCGTCCGTCCGATGCCGCGCCGGTCTTCAATCAGGCGGTCGTGCTGGAGAAGCAGGGCCAGTTCGAGAAAGCGATCGAGCGTTTTCGCAGGTATGCGCAACTCGAGGGCGACCCCGAGAAGAAGGCCGCGATCGATGAGCGGGCGTATTCACTCCAGCGCGAGGTGGACGATCAGCAGACCAAGATCGTCTGCTCATTCTGCGGACGCAAGCTGCCCGCCGGCGCGGCCTGGTGCGAGCGCTGCTGGCACGGGCCGTACTCCGTGCGGTCCGCCGTCTGGAGCTCGCGACCGTGCGCCGAGGGAGCGTCGGCCACGCGGACCACGTACTTTTCGGACGAGCGCTTCAACCGCAACGAAGTCCTGCCGTGCCTTTGGAAGAACGGCACGATGCTCGAGTCCTTGCGCTACTCCGCTGCGAAGCAGCAGACCATCCGCAACGCGCGCAAGGCCGAGGGGTGGACGTACTCCGGAGACGTGATCCAGGGCAACAAAGACATCCGCTTCGTGCAGGGCACGACGCACCTCGAGAAGATCGTCTCCAACACCGGCGGCGAGATCCTCACATACGCCGGACACTCCGCGGGAGAAGGGGTCTGGGTTCTCGATCGCGAGGATCTGATCATCGACGCCACGCGCTACACCAATCAGTACACCTACGACCCAGCCGGTCGCATTGCACGCCAACAGGTGCAGTACCAGAACACGGCTGCCTGCAATCACCTCATCGGCATGACCGCCGACTATGTTTATCAGGGCGATGCGCTCGCGTCCGTATCCGTAAAGGGCGGCTACGAAGGCTTTCCCGCCGAGGGTGCGCCGAAAACGGACTGGCAGGCCACGGTCGGCTACACCTACGACGCCGGCGGACGAGTGACCCGCGAAGAAGTGGCCGTGACCTCTCTCGCGAAGACCTACATGCAGAAGCCCGACGGCGCGCTCCGCGACGAAGTGAACCGCATCTACACCGGTATGCGCGTGAAGCGCCCGCTCGAGAACGTGCAGCGCGTCGGCGACGTCTGCGCGCTCTCCGGCTCCGCAATGCTGTCCAACCCCATCGACCTCCGCCCCTTCTACGCCCTCTCCCCCAACCTGGCCATCGCCCTTCCAAACGGCGTGACCCGCGCGGTGGTGACGTTCACGTATTGAACGGCGCCTGCTCAGTCACAATGAAAATAGAAGCGGTTTCCGTCCAGGTCCTCGACGGTGAACTGGCGCAGCCCCCAGGGCTTGATCTCGAGTGGCTCCACAATCTTCGCACCGAACGCCTGGAGCTCCGCGTAGGTGGCGTCAATGTCGATGGCGAAGATCCAATGAACCGCCGGCTCGAATGGCTTCTGTCGCCTCCGGAAGAAGATCGCCACGTTCTCACGTGAGACGGCCCCAATGTCTCCCCCCGGATAGAGCCACCCGATCTCAAAACCGAGAACGTCCCGGTAGTACCGCTGCGCCTCCTCGACATCGGCCACCGGCAGTTCCGGTACGGGCTGTGCGATCGTGGACAACGAGCGTTCTTGATTCATGACCTGGCTCCCAAACCGGGTGCGTTTTGAATAGTAGAGCAGCGGTTCGCGTCCGGCGCAACTGCCAGGACTTCTCAGGTCCCAACCTCGGGACGGCACTCGGGGGGTGCTCCTGCGCAGTCAACTCCCAACGCGTCAGCCAGCGCATCCTGCAGCCGGACGCCTGCGATAATAGAGGGCAAATCGTCAGAGAGGCTTATCCCTCCAAACTCCGCCAGCGCGCGCTGGCTCGAGCTGGGAGAGCCGGTCAGATGTTTGATCGCGGAAATAGCATCGCGCCAGTTGGAGTGAGTCATCGTGTCTGTGATAGCTTACATAGCAAGGATGAATGTGGCTGGTGGGCTCCAGCGTCGCGCGGACCGTGCGCCTAACTCGGGGTGGAGCGGACGTCGGCCCTGCGTCGGATAGGCTTGCTCGCACGTCCTCGTCGTGGGGCCGAAGCCGCTCACCCTGAGACGTTAGGGGCCGGAATCTAGCGTGAAATCAAACATCGCCTCTGCAGGCAAAGTCCTTTCTGCCGGAGGCTGGCTTCTCACGCTGGTGGCTTTCGGGTCACTAGCCGTGTCGTCCCTCAAGACACGATCGTCCGACCCTTATGACAATCTTGGCGACATAGGCATTGGAGCTCAGATCGGCATCGGGCTGATCACGGCGCTCCTCATTCTCATCGTGGCCATCGCTTTCATCCTCGTCGCCTACGTCGCCGGAAGAATGGTCGATCGCCGACTCCTCGGTTGGTTGTTCGCCACAGCAGCGCCAGCGATCGGGATTCTGGCGTTCTTCATCGTTGCTTAAGTCATTCGTCGTAGCCCCGCCCCTTCGGCGGTGGAGCGGACTTCGGCCCGCCGCCTGATATGCTTGTTCCGACTCTCCCTACGTGGGCCGAAGCCGCTCACCTTGGGCCGTTCTATGAAAGCGATTGTCAAGGGCAGTTCTCCTCTTTGCTGATTGCTTTTCGGTCTTCTCCCTTGCAATCAGCTCCGACCGTCCGGAAGACGACGATCGCGAGGCCGCGTGGGTGGGCGGAACAGTCTTACGCCGCTGACTCATCTTCAGTGCCTCCGTTCAACCGTATCGAGACGACTCCAAGCGTGCCGGCGATCACCCGTGAGGGTGTCGACCATGGTTCTATCTGAGACTCGCGCCCGTTGGTACGCGGCGTGGCCTGACGCTTATTCTGGTCATCCGAGGGGGCCTGTGGTTAGTTCGAGTGCCTCGACGTGGACTGACTGCCGGGCAGAACTCATAGGCTGAGACTCACCCTCGAACCTTCGTCCCGGATTGAATGGAGATCAACGAAATGGGTCACCCACACCTCGATGACCGGCCTTCGAATCCGGGCGCTATGTCGCTTGCATCGTCACTTTCGTCTGGATCGAACAGTTCTCCCTTCTTCCACAGTCGCAGAGTGATCGAGACAATCTTGCGGGCCAGAGTGACCTTTGCCAGCTCCTCCTTCATACCTCGCGCGAGCGAGGCCTGATAGGAATCGTAGAGAGGGCCAGGCCGCGAAGTCGCTCCATTCGCGGCGCCCTTGAAGACGTTCTTGAGAGTTGGATTGTGATTTCGGTTCAACCCGCGCGTGATAGGTGGTCGTTGGCGTTTGCGCATCTGACCGGCCACGATCTCCTGATCCGCGCTCGACCGCGTGACCACGGCCAGACCGACGTATGGCCATAGGTTCCGCTTCGTCCGGAAGCGATGCGTAGTGCGCATGATCGCCATGATCTGAGCCACACGGACCGGTCCGAGATACGGGATCGACCGCAGCACCTTCCATCCCGGCTGCCGCCGGGCTTCGGCCAGCATCGCCGCCTTCGCCGGCGCTCGCAGCTCGAGCAGCAGGTCTAAATGCCGGAAAAGCACGGCCGCACGAACACGGGCGCCGCCTTCGATCTTGTCGAGCCATTCCTTCCGTTGGGTATCGCGATAGATCGCGGGCCCTTCGTCGGGATCGCCTGTGCACGGAACAGTGCCTTGATCCTTTGCATGACTCGCGTGGCATCGTCCACGAGGTTGCCGTAGCTCCGGACCAGCTCCTTGAGGTTCAGCACGTTCTGCGTCCCGTGGTACACCGGTTTGAGCGCCCCTCGCCGCAGATCCTCGGACATTCGATCCACGTCGATGCGGTCGTGCTTGTTCCCAGAC
>Ga0307505_10000553_pt1 | contig 40223 bp, 40 predicted proteins | sample 23_S_MG_FD_202183 | JGI IMG/M metagenome (GOLD analysis project Ga0307505, IMG submission 202183) | Soil microbial communities from Populus trichocarpa stands in riparian zone in the Pacific Northwest, United States - 23_S | ecosystem: Environmental > Terrestrial > Soil > Riparian zone > Trees...
CAGTACGCGCGCAGGTGTATCGACACTTGATGCTCAGTCCTCGGGACTTCGTCGGGAAAATCATGCTTCTGTATGCGGCTGTGAGTGCATACAAGGATGGCGTACTCACGCTTGATGACTGGCGACTGACCGACGGAGAGTTCCTCAATCGCCTTTTAGATGGCAGCTCGGAAAACGCAGAGCAAGCGGCGGGACGCTGGATTATAGGGGACCTGTGGGACAGTACCCCGCTCTCATGGGTAGCCGGTGAACGCCCTGCCTATCCCGAGCTCTTATCACTTTCTCGCCGGCTATCCGAAGAGCTTGGACGGAACTGCTTCTGCTATGGGATAAAGGACAAGATGAACCGCCAGTTGTCGGTGGTTTTTGATGATGGCGGCCAGGAGCAAACCGGTGAGACAAGAAACCGATGGCTCTTTGGGATGGCTTCCTCCAATAAGCGACCCTTTACGCGAAGGGAACTTCAAGTGGTTGACAGACTCTTGCAGTCGGTGTTCGAGACGACCATCCTGGGCCCAGCGACCCGCGACCAGTACAACGAAGACGAATTGTCACTATTTTGATCGACCTAGGCCGCCTGAATAGCGTCGACTGGAATTTCCCTGGTTCGGGAACAGAGGCCCGCGCCTCTCAGCTACTCCATTGGTTCCCTGGAAACTTTATACGTCAGTTGCCTACCGCATTGATCCAAATACTCTCCGAACCAGGTGACCTTGTATTGGATCCTTTCTGCGGGAGTGGGACTACCGCGCTGGCGGCAATGGACCTTGGACGTAACGTAGTCGTTTCAGACCAACTCACCTCAAGTCTATTAGTTGCTCAAGCGCGCATAGCACTCGCCCGTACCGGAATTGGAAGAGCCGATCGCGACATGCTCTTGGCCGAGGTAGCCTTCGACCACGAATGTCGCAGCAGTCTTCCCGGACGCAATGGAGAAGGGACGTCGCCAGAGCTTTTCGATTGGTACAGCGCCGACACCATGTCGCAACTTAGGTACCTTTGGGCAATCATCGAGAAGATGTCCGGCGAGACAAGATCAATTCTGCTCGGAATGTTCTCCGACATTCTGTTCCAATGCGCCTCAACCGGAGGTGCCCTCACAAGTGGCGGTAAGAAGCGGCGTCATCATTGGGGATGGATCGCGGACAACGTGAAGCCAGCAGCGCCTCTCGACCACGATGTAGTCGGGATGTTTCGACAATGGATTGCACGTTCGGCCCTCCTCCGACCGACGACGAAGGGAACTTCAACAAGCTGCTTGCGGGGCGACGCAAGGCGGTCTGATCTGAAATCGTCATCAGTGGACCTTATAGTAACATCCCCCCCATACGTGGGGATGATTGACTATACTCACGCCAGTCGGATGCTGTATCTCTGGATGAATTGGAGTCTCGAAGAAGATAGGGCTTCAGAGATTGGCGCACGATACCGTCGTCGGAGGCAGCATTTGAGGACAGAGTATCTGGACGACATGGGCCGCTCGGCAAGCGAAATGCATCGTGTATTAAAGCCGGGTTGTTATTGTGCGGTGGTCTTGGGGGAGTCCCGTGCATTGGCCGGCACGGCACCGGCTGCTCTGAACATGATCTCTGACCTGATGCCGGTAGTGTGGGGCCCAGTTCCACGACTGCCTTCGCGCAGACGAGTGTCGGATCGTCGCGCAACTGATCAAGTCGAGTATGTCGCTGTCTTCGAGAAGCGATGAAGGTAGCTCTCTTTGGCAATTCGCTTGTTGGCAAGAGCACCGCGGCGCGGGAGCTAGTTCAACAGCTATCTCTGCCTGTTCGCCACTGCGGGGAAATTGTTCGTCAGCGGGCAGCTACCACGGGACTTTCACTATCAGAGATCTCAGACACGGTTCACAGTGAGATAGATGCCGAGACGCGTGAGTGGATCGGGGCACAAGCTGCCGGATTTATTGTGGAGGGTCGCTTCTTGGACGCGGTGTTGGATCCCGCAAAGGACCTCATGTTCATACAGTTGTCGGCACGTGCGGATGTTCGAGCGGCTCGGGGAGGCCTTTCGGTACAAGCTGTCGAGGAAAGAGACGCATTTGATAGAGAATTCCGAGCCAGGGTATTTACAGCGCCCCCGTCAAAGGTATCGTGCATCGCGATTGATACCTCTGAGATGTCGGTGTTGGAGTGCGCGCGCGAAGTGATCAGGCAGGCTCTCGCGGCGTAACGACTCGCCTAAGCCGAGTTCATCCCTACCCGGCCATGGTAGCGGACGAACTAGCTCTTCGCTTAGCCGATGACTACGTCAAACCGGGGAGCCGGGTTCTCGATCCATTTTGTGGATCTGGGCGGTTGCTAGCAGCAAGTGATACGGCGGCGACTCGGATAGGCATAGACGCGAATCCGCTAGCGTGGCTGATATCTACGGCAAAGCTGGCTAATGTGGACGTCGAGGAGTTAAGAGGCTTCTTGCTGAAGCTGACGGAAGGTTCGATTACGCACGGCCCCTCGCTTTCCTTCATGACCGGGCGAAGAGTTCGGTGGTTTTCCGAAGAAGTGGAGGGTCAGCTTTCTCAGTTGGTCCACTGGGTGAATCGACAATGCGCCTCTGAATCAGCCCTTTACGTAATTGGTTCGATTCTCAGCGCGACCGCGAGAGAATGCTCCTTTGCCAGACAGAGCGGCTGGAAACTTCATCGTTTGTCCGAGTTTGATCGGCTAGTGAAACGAAAGGACCCTTGGACGGTTTTTCGTCGCAGGTTGGCCTACTGTGTTTTGGATTTGGGGGGCAGGAAGTATAGGCACGGAGAGTTTTCCGTGATCCGAGGAGTGACCGGCCTAGCGAACTTGGAAAAGGCATCAATAGGAGGAAAATTTGACGTAGTCCTTACCTCGCCTCCTTATGGTGACTCCCGAACAACTGTCCAATACGGCGCCGCTTCAGAATTGTGCCTCTCGGTGGTTAGGCATATCAACGGCCTCGATCACCTGTTTGCCAAAGGTAGCGAAATTGATGCAGACTGCATTGGTGGTCGTGCAGCTTACATTGACTCCTCTTTGCAAGAGCGGTGCTTGCGAGATTACTGGGCAGGGAGCGCCAAGAATCCTGCTGCCGGTAGGGTGCGACGGTTTTTAGCCGCCTACGACAATACCTGCAGAGACATAAGCAACGTTATATCGCCAGATGGCCGGGCAGTTTTTATAGTCGGAAGGCGTTCGACAGGAGGTTTCAGGGTGAAGCTGGACGACTTCACTATCAGCACGTTTGAGGAGCGCGGTTTTACATTTGAAAGACGATTTGAGCGCCACCTACGACAGAAACGCTCGCCAAAATGGATCAACCGCTATGGACGTGCTTCAGACGACGTCCAGTCTCGGGGTTCTGTTCCGACATTTGATAGGGACATAGTGATCGTGATGCGAAAGTTGCCGAAGACGACGGGCAGTGCTCCCAACACAGTTCGGTAGTTAGCCGCGCCGCGCCATCATAGTTTGTTCGGGAAAACAATTGCGCCGCGCAACGGCAGCTTACTGCTGAGCATCCTTCGTAACCGGACCGTCCGGACACGGCCCCAAAGGTGACGTGAGATCAACTAGCCAACGATAGCCTCCCGCGCGACTCAGAGGTCCACGAAAGGTACCCGAACGCGGCTCTTCGAACCGGGGCATCCCTGACGGGCTGCGCGTATCGCAAGATGTGTGCGGGCGTATTACACGCCTTTTCCGCACCATCTTGGCAAGGGAGGCCCGCTGCGCGCCTCCCGTTGCATCCCTCCCGGCCCTTGGCGCATGAACCGGCATCGAACCGGACATGCGCCAGCCAACCGTGTCGCCGCTCGAACTCGGCAAATGCGGACAGGAGAATGTGGCTGAGCAACGTCCAGTCAACTCCACGGTGAACTCCCCGCTTGCCGCTAAACAGACACGCTGCCGGCCTGCCCGACGTCACCCTGCCGTGGTGACTCCTCTGGCCGGCAGGGCGGGAGCCGTGAAGGGTCTTGGCGCTTGGCGGCAAGCTCCGAGAGTTGTGGCAGCAACGCTGCTTCTGTCTGGTGCGCAATATAGGTCGGAAGCGAAATGGGGCCGACGGCTTCGCCAAGCGAAGGGATAGTGATCCACACCATGCCATCTTTGTAGGCAGGAACAAGTTTTCCAACCAATGCCGGTTGATCGCAAACATAGACGATCATCGCCTCGCCTGACGGGGTGATCACCGTAAGCGCCAATTTCTCGGCTACGATATGCAGGAAGAGAACCCAGCCACTGGGCCATTTCAAGGTTTTCTCCGCGCCGCCAAGTGCTGGGTCATTGAAAAAGCCCGTGCCGTGGATCGGAATAGCCATTCGCTTTTCCATCTTCGCTTCACGGAATCCCTTACGCAGATGTTTGGCGTAGTCCGTGGCCAGGAATTCCCCGCCGAGGAGCTTATGCCCGATTGCAAGGGCTAGTTTGGCAAGGAGGCGGCTACCGAGGTCTGGCCGAACCACAGGCGTGACTCGCAGCGACTTTCCTTCACGGCTGGCAGTTATGACGGTATTGACCACAGTCATGTCGGCAGCCTGAACTGCGTCGGACAATTCAGGATTCCGAAACAGGTCATTCCACGATGGCGGCACATTCATGTTCACCACGAAACGCTGCGCATGCGGAAAATGCCTGCGAAAGGATTCGAGGCTGACGAGAATCCAGAACTCCTCTCTTGAGGTCAGCCCGATATAAGCCCGTCCTGCATCCTTCTTGTTCGTGCGTGGATCGCCACCGGCATAGGATTGCCACTGCTCGTCCTGGTCTTCCGGCCGGAGGTGAATGATGTTGGCGCCGCAAGGGCCGGTCCAGAATTCGGCAACGTTTCCGTCCTGGACAGGCACATCAGACAACACGCCCATATAGTGGAGAGGCAATGCTCCCAGCTTGGTGGGCCTTCCTGCTAGATACTCATGAGCGCTGAGCGAACGCTCCGCGCTTCCCATCCAGCTTTTTATGAAAGCTCCGTCGACAAATACGCCCGCCATGTTGTTGCCGGCTCTACACACGTCTTGAGTGCGCCATAGCGATGGGAGATAGTCTCCACCAAGCGCTGCCGGCCAGATATGCTCGTCGGAGAACGCGCGATCTTCTTTCTCTTGATCGCAATAAAGGCATATTTTCATGGGAAATAATCTATCATAAGTTTGCGCCTGTTGGCAGCCACGGCGGTTTGAAGACCGCCGCAAGATTCACGTTTATCTACCTGTTTGGCCGCCCGCGTCCTTCGTCCGCGCCGGGCTCTATCTCGTGTGGCTCGACCGAACCCGCTTTTGCGGTTTCGGCCCATGCGGGTGACGATCCCTGGCGGGATGAGCGGCAACGTCTGTCGTGACAGACGTCCGGTCTGTCTCGTCATCGCGCGTGGGACGCGCTTGGCACCCTTGTCGTCCAGCTTACGCCAACGGCGAGGCCGTGACCCAATAGCCTCAGTCCTCCGGCCCGCTCCTTCGTCCCGTCGCTGATCGCGCCGTGCCTCCCGTGTTGTCGGACCGGCTTCGCCGCCGCTTCGCGGTTCGGCTTTGGCGGCCCCGCCTTTCGGCACGATCGTCCCGTTGTGGTCGCAGCCGGCTATGCCGGCCGCGGTGTCTTTCGTCTGTTTTTCTTGGGGACGCTCGGCGCTGGCCAGGGGTGCATGCGCGGTCTTTCACCTGCTTCGCAGGTTTCGGGCTTCGCATGTTCACCAACTCTGGCCAACGAAAGGACATGCCATGAAGATGATACACATATCCCTAGAGCGCTTGACGCTCTCTCCCCTCAATGTGCGCAGGAAGGGCGGCATGGACATTGCCGACCTTTTGCCCTCCATCCGTTCGCTCGGCATCATCCAGCCGCTTCTGGTTAGGCCCGTGCTGGTGGGAGATAATGCTGGTCACGATGACGAGCGTTTCGAGATCGTCGCCGGACAGCGGCGTTATCGGGCACTGGCAAAGCTGGCAGAGGAAGGCGCGGTCGAGCCTGTCCCGTGTATCGTCATGGACGAAGGCGACGATGCCAGGGCCATCGAGGCCTCGCTCACCGAGAACATCGCCCGTCTGCCGATGGACGAGATCGACCAATACAAGGCCTTCGCCGCGTTGAAGGACGAAGGGCTTGCCGTTTCCGACATTGCGGCGCGGTTCGGCGTGACCGAACGGCTGGTTCACCAGCGGTTGGCGGTTGCCAACATCATCGAGCCTATTCTCAATGCCTATCGCCGCGAAGAGATCGATGCGGAGACGCTTCGCATCCTCACCATGGCGACACCGCGCCAGCAGAAGGCATGGTGGAAGCTGTTCAGGAGCGATGACGATTATGCGCCTGATGGAAGGGCACTGCGCGACTGGCTGTTCGGCGGCGCGCAGATACCGACCGCCAACGCGCTGTTCGATCTGTCTGCCTATGAGGGAGCCATCATTGCCGACCTGTTCGGCGAGGACAGCTATTTCGCGGATAGCGAGGCATTCTGGCGCTTGCAGAACACGGCCATCGCCGCGAAGCGCGATGCCTATCTCGCCAATGGCTGGAGCGATGTCGTCGTCATGGAGGTCGGGCAGTGGTGGCGCAACTGGGAGCACCAGAAAGTCGCCAGATCGAGAGGCGGCAAAGTGTTCGTCGCGATCACCAAGAATGGCGAGGTCGCCTTCCACGAGGGGTTCCTGACCGAGAAGGAAGCCACGGCGCTGGCGAAGAAGCAGAAGTCGGGACAGGACAACGGTGCCGATACCGAGGCCGTGAGCGTCAATACCGGAAAACCGGAATTGACCAAGCCGATGCGCAACTATCTTGGATTGCACCGCCACGCCGCCGTGCGCACCGAACTGCTGGCTACTCCCTCGCTGGCGCTTCGCCTGACCGTGGCGCACATCATTGCAGGCACGGGCCTGTTCAGCGTCAAAGCCGACCCGCAGAAAGCCGACAGTGAAGCCATTCGCGAGAGTGTCGCTTCATCCTTGGCTGAGCAGGGCTTTGCCGAGGAACGCCGCCGCATCCGGCTTCTGCTCGGCATAGGCGATGAGGAAGACGTGGACGATGGCGAAAGCATCGTGCCGCGCCAGCGCGACTGGGGCTCGCACCGCGACATCGCCGACATTATTGGGCGGCTAATCCACATGGAGGACAAGACTGTCCTGCGCATCCTTGCCTTCGTGATGGCCGAGACGCTGGAAGCGCAGTCGGGCATGGTGGAAGCGCTTGGCGCGATGCTCGGCACCGACATGCGCAACTGGTGGAAGCCGGATGAGACGTTCTTCGATCTGATGCGCGACAAGCAGGCGATCAACGCCATGGTGCGCGAAGTCGCGGGCGACATCACAGCCGATGCGCACATCGCCGCCACCGCCAAGGTGCAGAAGAAGATCGTCGCCGACTGCCTCGCTGGTGAGAACGGACGCACGAAGATCGAGAACTGGCTCCCGCGTTACATGGCGTTTCCGGCGAGTGGCTACACCAGCCGCTTTGTCGGCCATGCGCCCATGCTTGAAGCCGCAGACATCGACGATGCCGCCGCGACGGACATTGACGACCTCGATGAGGGTGAAGATGTCAGCGAAGCGGCATAGCCGAAATCCACGCGCCGCCCGACCTTGGGTCGGGCGGCGCGCCGTTTCATGACGAGGGAAGCTGTGGTGACGATACCCGCTTAAGCGAACGGATCAGCGTCCAGCGCGGAATACCCAGTTCCCTTGCCGCGCCGCTCGGGGTCAGCCCGCCGACATCGATCAGTTTCCGTGCCTCACCGATCTGCCGTTCCGACATCACGGGCGGTCTGCCGATCCTGGCTCCACGCTTGCGCGCCGCCTCAAGTCCTTCCTTCGTGCGTTGCGACAGCGTCCGCCGCTCGAACTCGGCCAATGCCGACAGCATGGTGTAGACGAAGATGCCCGCGGGCGTGGAAGTATCGATGTTGAGATTGGCGATCTGGAAATGTACCCCGCGCTGGCGCAGCTTCTCGGCCTCGGTCAGCGCATCGACCACCGAGCGGAAGGCGCGGTCGAGGTCCCACACCACCAGCATGTCGCCCGGCTTCAGCTTCTTCAGAACGCGATCATAGACCGGCCGTCTGGCGGCGGTGGCGGACAGCGTCTCGATATGCAGCTCGTCGCAGAGGCCGCTCAAACCCTCAATCTGGCGGTCATGACGCTGGTCTGGCGTGGAAACACGGATGTATGCAATCTTTTTCATGTAAATCAATGGGTTGAGGATTATCGGCGCGTCACACAATCGTCCCCTTTCGCTCTCGCCGTTCGGGCCGCCTCCAACTGTATTGGCATAGGCCGGAAAACCTCAATTTCTATAACATCTTACCAGATTTTATGGCCGTTACACAAATATAAACAAAAACGGACGGTTGTGAGCGGTGTCATCACCCTAATAACGAAAGCAAGAACGGCAGTATATGCCGTTCTCGTCGGCGCGGTCGTTGGCGTTCACCCGTCCCACGCGACGAACATGACGGCCGGCGTCGTGCTTGAGAAAATGGATGCCAAGGAACTGTTCGCCTACGTCTACGGCATCGTTGACGGCATGGCCTATGCCCGCTTTCGCAAGGACAGCCTTGTTGCTGGATCGAAGCAGGAGGCCGGCATGAAGTGCATCTATGACTGGTTCTTCGAAGGCGAGACGGACACCTTCGTCAAGGTCGAGGCCGCGTTCAGGCAGAATGCCCAGCACGTTCCGCCGGTCATCATCGCCACCATGATCAAGATTGAATGCGGGGAATGATGCAAACGGGCGTTGTCAGCGGAGCGTTGCGATCACAGTTCAGCCGCCGGACGGAAGCGGAAGTCTTCCGGCGTTTCCAGCGACAGCAACAGGAGGACCGCAAGCGGCGCGACCGAGAGGACAATGCCGACAATGACACGGCGGAGCTTCTCGACATCGTCGCACTGATCGTCACCGATGCCGAACTGCGCGCATTCCGTCTGGAGCTTGACCGATACGATGCCGCCACCATCGAGGCGCTCTATCAGAATGAGATCAATCTGGCTGAGGCCCGCGCGGAACTGGAACGTATTCTCGGCGAGGCCTATGTCCTTCCCGATGGCCGTCGCGTGTTCAAGACCGAAGATGGCTTGCGTGTGTTCGACGAACGCGGGCTGGAACTGGACGCTACCGAGATCGACCCGAACGAGATCGAGGATTGGCGTCCGCACTGGGAGCGTTTCGACGGAGCGCGGCAGCGTGTCGACGCGCTGGAGGCGGAACGACAGGAACTGCTCGACTATCAGGAGAAGCTCGATGCGGCGCGTGAGCGTCTCGATGCAGGCGATCTCACCCGCGAGGAATTCGACCGTCTGCGCGAAAACCTCAAAGCCGATATGCCCGATGCGGTGCGCCAGCGCATTCCCGAACTGGCAAGCCAGGAGCCGGAGTCTGCTCCGAACACGCCAGCCGCTACGCGGGAAACGGCGTTCGTCATCGATGACGATCTGGTGCCTGCATCGTTCGCCCCGCCTGCATCCGGCCCCGGCTTTGGTGGGTGATACGTTGCGTCGAATTGTAATGACATTGTCATTGCGATCTGGTATGATTATTCCATGAAACACGAATCTCCCACCGATGCCTCCAAGCGGAGCACGCTCAACATCCGCATCAAGCCCGACGAACGCGGGCTGATCGACGAGGCCGCGCGTGCGCTCGGCATGTCGCGAACCGACTTCATTCTCGACGCCGCCCGACGCAAGGCCGAGGACACGCTGCTCGACCGCACCATCATCAAGGTATCGCCGCAGGCCTATGCCGACTTCGTCGCGCTGCTTGATGCATCGCCGCAGCCGAACGAAGCGCTGTTCAGGCTCATGAACGCTCCGAAGCCCTGGGAGCCGCGGTGACGCTGCGTCCGCCCGAACCGATCGACAGCAGTCATGATCTTGCGGAATTCGATTCCGGCGTTTCGGCTCTCGATGACTGGCTGAAACGGCGCTCGCTCGCCAATCAGGTCAGCGGGGCTACACGCACCTTCGTCCTTTGTGATGACGACCGTGTCGTCGGCTACTATGCGCTCGCCTCCGGTGCCGTGCGGGCCGACCACGCACCAGGACGCTTCCGGCGCAACATGCCCGACCCTGTTCCCGTCGTCATTCTCGCCCGTCTCGCCATCGATCGCTCTTGTCAAGGCAAGGGACTTGGCCGCGCGTTGGTGCAGGATGCCGCCAGCCGTGTGTTGACCGCCGCCGATGCGATCGGCATTCGCGGCATTCTTGTCCATGCGATCTCGCCGGAAGCAGAGGCCTTTTATCGTTCGCTCGGTTTTGCATCCTCGCCGCTCGACCCGCGCACGCTGGTGATCACGCTCGCCGATCTCCGTCAGGTGATCGCCACCGGTAAAGCGACCTGATCCCGATCGCCATCGGTCCCGCTGTCGGGCCAACTCTCCTTTCCCACGACTGATCCGGGCCGCGCCTTAGCGGCCTTCTTGCTGGCTGTCCTGGCAGGGCGCTTTCGCCCTTGCAACGGCCTGCGCCGTCTTTCCGCTTCGCCCGCCCGCTCGCTGTCTCTCGGGGTGCAAGGGCGCTCTCTCCCTGCCTCTCCGGACGCCATCAGGCCGCGACGGTCGCGACCTCGAAAGCGAAAGGAGAAACATCATGGCCCGCGTCCAGCAGAAATTCGATGTCCATCAGGAGATCACCAACCGCATCGTGGGGGCCCTCGAAACAGCAGGAGAGTTCCGGCTTCCGTGGATCAGGAGCGGTGGCGGCTCGATGAAGCGTCCCGTCAACGTCGCTTCCGCCAAACCCTATAACGGCGTCAACATCGTCTCGCTGTGGGTGGCCGCGCAGGCGAATGACTACCCCTCGCATCTGTGGGGGACGTATCGCCAATGGCAGGAGCGCGGCTGCCAGGTCCGGCGCGGCGAGAAATCCTCGCTCATCGTCTTCTACAAGCAGCTCGAATACGAGCAGGCTGACGAACACACCGGCGAGGCCGAGACCGTCGAACGGTTGATGGCGCGTGCTAGCTTCGTGTTCAACGCCGCGCAGGTCGAGGGCTTTGCGCTGGAAGCCGTTACGCCGCTGCCCGACGAACCTACATTCGATCCGATCGAGCGGGCCGAAGCCTTCGTCAAGGCAACTGGTGCTGCGATCGAGGAAGGTGGCGAGCGCGCCTGCTACATTCCGAAAGTCGACATGATCCAGATGCCGGAACGCCGCCGCTTCACCGGCACGGAGACCACCACACCCGCCGAGGGCTTCTATTCGACGCTCTGCCATGAACTGGTGCACTGGTCCGGCGCGAAGCACCGTCTCGACCGCGACATGACCGGCCGCTTCGGCACCGAGAGCTATGCTGTCGAGGAACTGGTCGCCGAACTGGGCGCCGCTTTCCTGTGCGGCGATCTCGGAATCACCCTGGAACCTCGCGCCGATCACGCGCAATACATCGCCAGCTGGCTGAAAGTCCTCAAGGATGACAAGAAGGCCGTGTTCACCGCCGCCTCCAAAGCCTCCGAAGCCGCGAATTGGCTGGCCGCGCTCGAACAGCAGGACGCGCCGTAAGGCGCGTCCACCATATTCATTGCTGATATTGCGTCCAGGCCATTTGGCGTTTATCGCAACGGCATAGAATAGACGCGCCCTCCCGCATCACGACAGGAATTTCTTCATGATCGAGCAAGACAAACGCGACCAGATCACGACGCTTACTGCCGACATCGTGTCGGCCTATGTGTCCAATAACCCCGTTCCTGCTGCGGACCTTGCCAACCTGATCGCCAATATCCACCGATCGATGTCGGCACTCGCTGCAGGCGAAGCAGAAGCGCCAGCCGAAACCCTCAAACCGGCGGTTCCGATCAAGAAGTCCATTCAAGACGACTACATCGTCTGTCTCGAAGACGGAAAGAAGTTCAAGTCGCTGAAGCGCCACATCGGCGTCCACTACGGTCTCACGCCGGACGAGTATCGTCAGAAGTGGAACCTTTCGCCTGATTATCCGATGGTCGCTCCGAGCTATGCAGCCTCGCGCTCAGCGTTGGCCAAGTCGATGGGACTAGGCCGCAAGAAATCCGTGCCGACGCCGCTACCTGCAAAGCGTGGTCGCAAGAAGACCGCCGCCAGCGCCTGACTCACCGATCAGCTTCGTTCAGCGATTGAGTTCGGGCGCGTCGCTGGCAGGTAACGCCCGTTTCCCATTCCAGCGACATGCTTGGCATCGCGGATCGCCTTTCTCACCTTCTGCGCCGTCCAGTAGTTATTCCACCATACCGACTTCTCGTTGAAGATCGTGCCGATCGTCAGCGACACGAGCGAGTAGCCGCTGGAGAGCAGCGCCGCGCCGCCGAACAACATCGCGAGTTGCTCATCGGGATAGAGGAGATCGCCGAACTGGTAGGCAAACAGAGCCAGCGCTAGACCGGTTACACCGGCGATGTAGAGTGGATCGCGACCGATCTTGACCGAGATGATGGCGTTCAGATCTTCGTCGCGCATGCGCGTCGAGAACACGCGATTGGTCACCCGGACGCCGCGCTTGTTGTCGAAAAATACCTTGATGCGATGGTGCATGGAAACTCCTTCCTATTGGATGACGCCGCTACCGACGTCCGCAGATGCCGGAGGCGAGGACTTGAGCAACCCGCTCATCGAAATGCGCGATGGCGCGCGGCGTGTAGGTGCGAAGGCTCATGACGTGGATATGGCTGCGCCAGAAGGTGCGATCGAAGGCGATGGCGACGCTGCATCCGCAAGGGCTTCCCGTCGCGCCAGGCGGCACCGAATAGGGATTGGTGTCATCGCGAAAGAGCCCCTTCAGTTCGGCGATGATCTGGACGCCGAGCGGTAGCTCGACGGGTGGTGTCGGCGGCGCCGGCAAGGTCGATCCGTCCGGCATGGGACCTTGTCGGGCCGGGGACGGAGGCGGTGCGGCGACCCGCGGCAGGTCGCCCGCCTCGCACTGGGGGATGAAAATAAGGTCTGCCTGGCGACGCTCGATGAGCGGTTGCAGCCAAAGGAACGTGACCAGCGAATAGATGATCAGACCGAGCGCCAGCGGCGGCGGTACATATCTGAATATGAACTCCCACATGGAAGACTCCCTATTTGTCGCGGAAACGGCAGTGGTTTTCGAAGAGGGTTTGCGCCTCGGCTGCCGTCAGGCCGAACGGGCTAACTTGTTCGTCTGTGAGGACATACGGCTCTGGCGTTCCCGGTGCGTCGTGGCCCGCGAGGTCGATGCGATAAACGGGGCCGCCGGGTGTGAACTGTGTGGGTTCGGCGTAGCACCACTGACGCGCGATATGCCGATCATAGGACGATGCGAACCGGATGCCGGTGACGACGTCGAGTCCCTCATACTGAACGGTGATGAACTCGACATAGTCTCTGATTTCACCGAGGTCCGGTTTGTCGGGAGGGCGACCGCGCAATTCGCGCAGCCAGTCCCGCCAATCCCAACCGCTCGCTGTGACCAGGTCGGACACGATGAAGCCGGCGACGAAGAGCGAGACGAACGAGAGTGCGAGCCGTGCGCGCAGTCGTCCACTGGTCCAGCGGCGCGCGGCCATTAGGGCCGCCCGTCGAGATCGTCTTCGTCATAGAGTGCGCCGACCTCAATCCATTCGTCCCAGGATTCCGGTTCTGGATTTTCGGGTCTGTAAGTGATCTGGGTGAGCGATGGCGCCAGCGTCGCCGGTACGTGACCGGTCGGCTTGGTCTCGCGCGCCGCATCGAGGTCGTTGAGTGCCCATACAGTGCGCAACGCCTGAGCAAGCGAGATATCGCCCGGCATGTCGGGCTGCTCGCGCTTGGACGCCGCGATCGTCGAGGAGAACGACATCAGCACCAGCGGCAACAGGTCGAGAGCGATGCCGGTGATCCAGGACGGCAGGATGCTGTCATAGTAGACGACAACAGCCTTCATGGCCGACATCTGCGGCAAAGAGACGGCCTCGGGGAGATCCCGGCTTCTAGCTGCGGCCGCATCGGCGGAGATGGCACTGGCGCGAGTCTGGATCGACGCAAGGATGTTGGCGACAGACGCCTTTTGCGCTTCCGTGCGAACGGTTGCCGGAATGACCACGCCTGCGGTGAAGGCGCCCATCTCCTGAGCAATGCGGTCCAGTTGCCCGTTGACCGCGATGGCAGTCATTGCGCTGTTGATGCAGTCGAGCGGCCCCGAGACTTCGCTTGCCCTCGCATTGGCATCCAGCGCCTTGCGCATGTCGGCGAGGCACATCCTGCCCGCTTCGGCGCGCGTCGTCAGATCGGCATCTGACTGGGAGAGCGAGGACGCAAGTTCCTGCGCGCTCACCGCCAGTTGTGCCAGCGTTGCCGACACGCCGCCATTGCCGCCGGAGCCTGACACGCAGCCCGACTGGCGCTCGCAATCGGCGAGCTGTTGAAGGTCTGCTGCAAGCGTGGCGATCCGTGCGACGAACGGCTGGTGAGTGAACGCAACAGCGGTCCGTTCAACGAAGCTGCGCTCTACATCGCGAAGCGCCTCGAACATGCCCGCGCGCAGCGCTTCGTGGCCGCCTATCGCGGCAACGTTCCACCAAGAGGACATGCCGAGCAGGAAGAAGCTGCCGACCAGAGTGGCCAGCCAACCGGCCGTCCGGTTCTTGAACTGCGGCGGCTTGACCGACGCGTCGAATGCTGCCTTCCAGAAGACATAGATCGCGACGCCGACGGCGACGGCAACCGACGCGCAGAGCAGCTTCCACCAGAGCGAATCCTGCGGAATGCTGGTATTGAGGCCGGCATAGGATACGATCGTCGACACGGCCGCGAGGAACAGCAGCGCGATATCCCTAAGCTCCTTGCTCATGGCATTCTCCTTTCAAATTTGAACTTGCTTGGATGTTGGGCGGCGCCGTCAGTGGCCGGTCAGAAAGGCCACCACGTCGATCGGCAGCAGCGTGACGAGCGGGCACTGTTTGATGCCAAAGGGAGGGCGAACGTCATGCCATCCGTCGAGGCCGAGGTAGACGCAGCGCGTGTAGATCGGCGCGTCGCGGTGACCGTGCCAGGTGTATTCAATGCGCAGCGCGGGCTGTCCAAAGACGGCCAGAGCAAGCAGCGGGGCGGTGAACCAGGTCAGCACTCTGGCGAAGCGACCGACGATAGAAACCTCGGTCGTGCGGTCGTAGTTGGGCGTCGTCGTCGCGCGCTTGCGCGCGCCTTTGCGAGCGAACATCGTCGTCTCCTCTCGTTGTGATAATGGGAATTCAGGCTTTGAAGCGAACCGGCACGTCGGCAATCGGCGGCGAGCCGGGAACAGGCCGGGCATGACTGCGCCACGGATCGACCATGCGGTACGAGACGAGGTCGACGATCAATGGCGGATGCTGGCGGTAGAACAGTGCCGCCGTGAAGTCGGGCAGATGCATGAATTCGTCAGGCCGCAGATACGGAATGCCCTTTTCGGAAAGACTGAAGGAGAAACCGGTCGGCCCGCCGTCTTTACTGGAGGGGACCGAGCTCGATTCTGTCATCGTGCTCTGGATGCCGGACCGTTCGGAATATTCCTTGGCATCCTTGTTGCTGCGAATACCCCACGCCAAAACCACTTCCGATTGCGAAGTGAAAGCAGATGATTCCTTGCCGTAGCGTCCGTAGCTTTCAATATCCTGGACGTAGGTGATCAGCTGCACGCCTCGGGATCTTCCGATAAACAACGTCGGCAGTGCGCAAGGCAAAGGGCCTTCGCATATGGAAGCGAACTCGTCTGCAACGACTGTGACTCGAGGCTCGAAACGGTTCGCCTCGATGCAGACATCGATCAACGTGTTGAGACACAGCCCGAAATGCTTGCCGTGGGTTAGAATCTTTTCGGGCGGGAGTTCGAGGAAGATACTGGTCGGACGGTTGGGATTTTTCAGATCACCTGGGTCGAAGTCGCTGTATTCGGATCGTTGGCCCAACACGCCAGCCGGGTCGTAAATCTGGATCGCATCCTGCGCTTCGGTCAGAATGGATTCGCCAAGTTTCGGGGAGCGCGTGATCTTGCCAAGGAACCGATCGGCGGCGTTGCGGACGGCGCCCGAGAACTCGTCGCACCGACGCATCTTCTCCATGAACTCGCGCAACTCCGCATCGGAGCCGCAGATCATGCGGTAGAGATAAGCGAAATTGCAGCAGAGCTCGCCCGTGTCGGCTTCGTGCAGTGCCAGGAACACAAGGCACCACGCGATGAAGTCGCGTCCCAATGACCGGAAGAACTTGTTCTCGCCGGACGCCCCTTCCGGTTCCGGAAGGAGTATCTGTGCGGCCGCGCGAGCCTTGTCGATCAATTCGGGGTTCTTGGCCTCGGCATATTTGACGAGGTGGCCGACCGGATTGAAGTGAGCGTACTTCATCCTGTGATCGCGCATCAGCTCCCACGGACCGATGATGTGGACGGCCTGTTTCAGGACATCCTTTCGGTAGGGTCCACAAAGCCAGGCGAGTTCGGAGCCCTTGGCTGTCGCAATGATGTTGCGGTGGGCACCCAGCGCGAAACAGATATTCGCGGCGGACGATTCCGTCTTGCCCCCTTCCGTCGGCGCCCTGATGCTGGCATGCCCTTTGCCATACCAGTAGACGATCTTGTCGCCGACGGCGGCGAGAGGAATGCCATTCCTGTCAGCGTTCGAGAAGCTCAGGCCGAGTTCCTCGGCATCGTTGCCCTCGGGAAATTCCAACCGGCCAAGCAGGCCGGTCGGCGTTTTCATCGACTTCAGGAAACGGTGCCACTGCCAATCCGCGATGAGGCTGCGCAGCGCTGCCAGCAGGAGAATTGCCGAAACAGCAGCCATAATCCACGACATGACGGGCGATGCGCCGACGGATTCCAGAAAACGGTAAAGCAGGAAGGCGAGCAGGCCCATGACGGCCGGCGCGCCGGCCCCGTTGCCGCCACCCATCACTCATGCTCCGTGTCGTGGTCGCTGTGACCGTCAAACCCGCCCTGACGATCCTTGGCGATGATTTGGCGAAGGTTCGCCTGCGTGCCGCGCTCCACCTCCTTCAAGTAAAAGGCTTCGCGTTGCGAGACCATACGCTCCGCCTGGTCGCTGATGATCTGAAGATCGGGCGTGGGATCGACACGGACCCCCTCCGGACGCTCGGAGCGGTCGAGGATGTAATTCTTCAGGAGCTTGTTTTCTTCCTTGAGCACACGATGGCCGTGGGCGCGCTGTTGCGACTTGCGTTCGGTTTCGAGGCGCTCCGCACCCAACTGTTCGACGAACTTGGCCTGCTCAAGCGCTTTGGGCGACAGCTTCGCGACCTGCGCCGCCAGTTCATTCTGACGGTTGAACTCGGCGCTCATCGTGCCGTCGCCGCTGGAATTGGCGTCGTGGCCGTCATCCTTGATATCATCGGACATTGCTTGACCTCATGATTTGTATGGAAGGAGATTCGAGATGCAGGATGGTTTCGACGGCGGTCAGGGTGCATCCCGAAACCCTGAGGCTCGTCTGGAGGGCGAGATCATCGCCTCCTTGTCGGCCTGGCAGGCCGAATATGAAACGGAGCGGCTGGAACTGGCCTATGCGGTGGCCAAGGCGCTACTCGGATACGTGCACCGAACTCAGCGGCCGGAGGTCGTCGCGGAATGGTGCGGGAAGGTGAGCGAGATTTTCGGAGAGCAGGCTAGACTGCTTGACGAGATCGTCATTGAGGATAAGCGGCGTCGGATGCATTGACAGAGCCGGAGACCAATCGACAACCGGAATAGCCGGGTCGCTCTGCCCTTATCAGGCACTGCAAATGTGAAGGCAGTTGCGCTGACGTTCGGACAGACGTGCGCGAACCGAGTGTCCTCGCGCACGACTTATCACGCATCTTTTCGAGTTGGCTTCATTTGCTTCCACATCATGCGCGACCAGATCGACATGCGGATCGCCACGTTGAGCCCGGCCATCACGCTCACCGCGAACGCGCCGGTCAACAAGGCAGACGCCACCCAGAGACCGTTGCCGAGGGCAAGGAGCAGATGTCCGTTGCGCTCGGCAGGCGTGCCAGCACGAGGCTCCAGCAATTGCTCCTTGAGCGACGGCAGGCCGGAGGCGAGCACGACGATGCCTGCGATAAAGCCGATCGCTTCGCCGCCCTCCTTCTTGTTCGCCACGATGAAGGCGATGAGGGCGTCAAGCATCGCTGCTTCCCGCCCTCGACCAATCCGCAAGGGTGCGTTCGGCCGCCGCAATCAGGTCGGCATGGGTGGCGGCCATTTCCAGCGTCAGGAACCGCCCGTCATATTCACTGGCACTCAAATGCAGATGCGCATGCTCGGGCGTGATGTCGTTGCTGGCGAAGCGCACGGGAAAGAACCCGGCCTTCGACAAGGCCTTTGATGATGGCGCGTTTACCTCGCCATCGGGCATGACACGCACGATCGCGCGGGCCGATACAGGCACGCCGGCGCGCACGATTTCGGCGATGGCGGCCGCAGCGACGAGCGGTGCCGCCAGTCCGGGCACCGCGCCGGACGACACGAGCCCCATGATCATCAGCTCGAAGGTGCCGTCAACGGCCATCCTGCTGAAATACAGGCCAGCCTCCACATGGCCGCCGCGCAATGCCAGGGCCATGCCGTTTCCACCCGACAGCACTTCGACCATGTTAAGCGCGCTCAGATAGGCATGAGACGCGTGAAGGGTGCCGGCATGGAGAACCACGTAGCCGCCCGCGGCGCGTGGGGGCACGGCAGAAGCGTCATATACTACGATCTTGATCCCGTCCCTGTGCCATTGACCGACGGGTGCCGGACCGCGAACGGGTTCGGTCTGCCCGGCCGGAACAACCGTCCGGCCGGGCAAGCGCATGGACGGGTTTGTGGCGGCACCGCCATCGCGCGGGATGCTTGGGGCGACGCTATTCATGGTCGCCTCCCATCTTATTGAACCGGCCCGCCGCGTTGGCGGCCTTAAGCTCCTCGATCCGCTCTTCGAGCACGCGTATGCGCGCTTCAAAATGCGCGATCACGGCCACCAGATCGACCGAGACGATTCGGGACTTGAGGAATTCGAGCAGTTCGCGGACGAGCTGACTGCGGTCGGTTGAGTTGTCGGACATCGATTGATTTCCTTTCAAAATCGGAGATCGATGCCCGCGTCTTGCCCGGCAGCCAGCCGGAATTAATACATTGAAATCCCCATAAATCTCCCGGAGAGATTCAGCCTATCATTATAGAAAATATGCAGAAATTGCTTCTGATCACAATATCGTGATAAGATTTCAGTATGTCCGAAGAGACGATTGTCGAGGAGTATACACGCCAGGTAACACGGGATCCACGCACAGGCCGGATCGTAAAGGAAGTGCACCTGCTCAACGGCCAGATTCACCGCGAAGGGGGGCCGGCCCATCTACTATTCGACCCAACCGGCAATCTGATCCGAGAGCGCTGGTTTCTAAGAGGAGTACAAGTGCGGAACGATGGCCCCAGTGGAACAGATTGGGACTCCTCCGGGAACGTGACATTCCAAGTGTGGACGACCGAGTACGGACTCCACCGGGAAGGAGGGCTTCCCGCGAAGATGAGCCATGACCCCGATACGGGTATCGTCGTCAGGGAAGAGTTCTATCTTTTCGGCAAGGAACACCACGATCGTGGACCATCTCTGATAGAGCGCGATCCGCAGTCCGGGATAGTAGTTTTCGAAGAATGGAAGCAGCATGGCCAGCTGACCAGGATTGGTGGCAACCCCGCGCTTTTTGAACGGGACCCTGAGACTGGAGCTATCGCACGTGCCGAGCATTGGCTTGACGGAAGACAGCAGGACGAGATGACAAGCCGTCCGCTGGGCATTATGCCCGGTCCCAAATAGCCCGAATGTTGATCACAACATACTTGTCCGGCCGCCTAGCCCGTGAAAATAGTCGGCGCCCTTGATACATCCTTCTTGCCGTTTCACTATCCTGCAGTCTTCACGGGGCTGCGGGAAAGATGGATTTCACGGAATTCGAACGCGAGGTTCAACAGCAAGATATCGGTAAGGTGCGGAATGCCGTAGCCGGCGCCATTCGCGACTATGTGAAATCGTATGATAGCGGAGACCGTAACGGACGGTTCGAGCGGTTCTTTCTAGCCGTAGATGACTCCTCAGTTCCGGTCAGGCGACAAAAGAGCGGACGGCGCGTTGATGACTCTGGTAGCGCGCGTGGTGAGGCGTACTACGAGTCGATCAGAAAGGTTAAAGGGGGCGCCCAACTGCGCTTCGTGATCGGGTGCTACTATTGGTTTCACTACAAATGTGAATCGAAATCGTTCGCAATCGCGATCGACGAAGAAGTCTTTGGGGAGCCTCATTTTCCACCTGGAGTTGACGCACACCTAAAACAAAAGGAGCGCCAACGGACCCCCCTTGGCATCGGTAGAAACAATCATCCGGCTGAGCGAACAGCGCCGCAACCGCCGCTATACTTTCCGGCGCCAGTTCCAATTGCTGCGGACAAGTCTAACTGGCTAAATCCCTCTGTCGTCGACGATGGTCTCCTTTTCCTCTCTTCTGGGGCCGACGCCGACGATCGAGATGCGAGGCTAGCTGACCTCGACGAGTTCGCTGAGGGCAGAGCGGACGCGTTTCTCTTGTGGGCCGTCTCAGGCCCTTCGGGGGCAGGCAAGACTCGACTTGTCTCCGAGTGGATGCGCGAGCTTCACAAGAAGAAGGAGAAAGCTGGGCATCCATGGAATGTTGGTTTCTTCGGCACCGATCAGAAACGTGTCTGGAAAACTGAATGGCAACACTGGGAGCCGGACAGACCAACTGTGATCGCTATTGACTACATCCATCTCTTTGGCGACGACATCCTAGGGTTAATCGACCGCTTTGATCAGACTCTTCGGAAAAGCGAAGAAATGGTACGTGTCCGCCTACTTCTGTTAGATCACGTTTTTCCCGATCGACTGCCTGATCTCCAGCGCGACCCGCGATTTCCTATCGAACGCTCCATGGGGAAAAATATCGATGAAACAAGAAAGCTCTTCTTTCGAGAGACGCCGCTGCAATTGCGACCAGAAGATCAGGACAAGAACAATCTGCGGGCAATAATGGTTCAAGCCGCACTGCTTTACAATCCCGACTTCGATCACGCTTTGGTTGACCCGGCACTTGAGCAACTTGAGACCATGCCAGCTGCGAGATGCCCACTTTTTGCGGCGCTCCGGGGGCGTGCTCTTGCAATAGATTCAGAGGCCCGGTTCGGCAATCGTCGTGACTTGATTCACCACTATCTAAGCGGGACAAGGCGCCTTCCTTGGCACGTAAATGACAACAGTCACCGACGAATTGTAGGCCAATGTATCGGCAGTTTAGTTGCCGCAGCGACCGCTATAGGGCGCGTTAGTTTCGCCGATCTCTTCGCATGCCTTCCAGGTGGCCAGAATAGTGATAAAATACTACTAGATGAACTCCGCGTGCGGAGCTGTGCGATCGTGTCTCGATGGGACGACGAAGGACTCCAGCCGTTCGAGCCGGATATCCTGGGCGAAAGCTTCTTCCTTCTGTTGGTCGAGGAGATACGGGATGTTCCGCCTAGTTATGCCGTGTTTATCTCGATGCTCGAGTCGTGCTCTGGCGGGAGCGAGGATGAGACAAAGGCTAGAAAATTCCTAGAATTCGCCTCCAGACTGGCAAATAATCTTCATAATGATGATCAGAATGACCCGCTCATAAAATTGTATTGGCGTCTGTTCTTGCGTTTGCTAACCCCTTCATTATTTCCACCCGAAACACTCATGCGCCACGCCGCCTCAATAGTACTGGTGCGCACCGTCCTCAAATCGAGTTCGCTTCAGCAGTCAAGCGCAGGCCCTGACTTTGACGACCACGTAAGTCACCATCTGCATCAGATCGAAGTTGGCGAATTGGTTGCCGCCTCAGCTGGACCGCTTTTTGTAGAAGCAGTCTCGACCTTCATGCAATACTACTGCCAATTCTATAAAGATCAAGATGTAAAAACCGGCGACAAGATCATATTGGCTGTAGAGAATTTTGATTTCAAGAGCAAAAATGAGACGGAAACAGGCGTAAGCGGATTGGGCATGGCGATCGTCTATGGATTCGCCGATGTTGTTACATTGCTATTGGAGAAAACAAACACGGATGTAAATCAACTTATAGGCGAGGGAGGCGCTACTCCACTGATTTTAGCAGCGGAGACCAGACGTCAAGATATATTAGAACGTCTTTTGTTGCATCCGCATCTAGAAGTCAACAAGGCTGCGACGTCAGATGGAGCGACGGCGCTTATATTGGCGAGTGAGCTTGGGCATGAAGAGATTGTATCGCTTTTGCTACGCCATCGGAACATCGATGTCAATTTTGCTAACTCACGTGGTCTGATGACCGCGCTTGGTATGGCTGCGCAAAACAATCACGTAGAAGTCGTGAATCTCCTGTTGTCGCACCGCGACATAGACGTCAATCGCCGCTTTGTTAAAGGCAGATCAGCATTTATGCAAGCATGTTGGCTTGGCCGAGCGGAAGTGGTCGATGTTCTCCTGGCTCGCGGAGATATTATGCCGAACGATAAGGACGAAGATGGGTGGTCCGGCTACCTGGGGGCGGTCATAAACAACCATACGAATGTAGTCTCGAGACTGCTTGATGATCTTCGTGTCAACGTAAATGATGAAATATCTGGAGATTCAATACCTGTTGTCGCCAGCCTTGAATGCGACCTGCCAATGGTAATGCTTCTGCTTGCGTCATCAAGGGTGGACATCAACCGCGCGGGCAGTAGTTTGAGAACTGGACTTACTGTTGCCTGCTACCACGGACGGACAGAAATCGTTGAAGCGTTGCTAGCTCACCCACACATTGACGTGAATCTGCCAGGCCCCGAAGGCGCTGCGCCAATCCATATGGCGGCCAAGACAGGCAACGAAAGCGCTTTGCGATGCCTGATCCTTCATCCCAGTATTATCATCAATGCCAAGAACGATCATGGCGATACGGCATTGGCTCTTGCTTGTATTGGCGGCCATGAACATTGCGTCGCAGAATTGTTAGGCGTCGGTGGAATCGAGGTCAACTCAGTTGCCGCTGATGGAGCAACACCGCTCCTCCTAGCTATAGCAGCTAAGAGTAGCTCGATTGTTGAATTGTTGCTGGCTTATCATGGCGTCGCTTCTCAACAGGCAGAGAACGAGAGTGAGCACGCGGCTCCGACAGCGAAGGTAAATGTAAATACGCCGGATCAACGTGGTGATGCGCCGCTAATTCATGCGATAAGAAGTGGCTGCAAGGAAGTTATCGGGCAAATAATAAAACACCCGGAGACGGACGTTAATCTGGTAGCCAAAGACGGATCTCCTCCCTGGATAGTTGCAAGCGCACTTGATCAGGCGGAGACTACCAAATGCCTTCTTCGACATCCGGACGCGGACTTCAACGCGACGAATCAATCGCGTGTGACGGCGCTGATGTGGGCCTGCGAGGAAGGTGACGATGAGCTGGTCGATCTGATTTTGAGTTCATCTACGATCGATGTCAACGCGCGTTCTATGAGAGGGGCGACTGCATTATTTTTTGCGTGTTCGGAGGGGCACTTTTCAATAGTCAGGCGGCTCTTAGCGTGCTCTCAGATTGATGTGAATATTCCGGGCGATGACGGTGCGTCGCCCCTAATTTTGGCGTGCCAGTATCAACATCTGGAGGTAGTCGAGGAATTACTACGCTGTCAGCGGCTAGATCCGAACCAGCCAGCCGATCACGGAACAACCGCCTTAATCATGGCCAGCCAAGTGGGAGATTTGCGGATTGTTGAGCGGCTTATCGCTGATTGGAGAACTGATATCAATCAGCCGGATGAAGACGGAAACACTGCACTCATGAAGGCCGTATTTCTCGACCAAGCTCTTGTTGTTACGGCCCTGCTCGGCGCCGACGAGATAGACATTAACCATGTGTCGCTAGCGGGGAACACGGCTCTCGACATAGCATTCGGGACTGACAATAGGGGAATTGCACTTCTGATATTGGCGTCGGGTGGAAAGGCGGCAAAGGAAAATTTTGACTCAACTTGGTAGGTGACCACGCTAGTTGCATATAGGAATGCGATCGCCGATCGGATGGTCGCCTCAGCGTTCCTTCATACGCGGCCAGAACTGCCGGAGTACGCGGCTCTCCGGCTTCAGAAGCGGCCAAGCGGTGCCGCCGCGCGTGAAGTAGAAGTTGGCGTTCATGATCCCATGCAATGGTCAATAGCAAGGGCGCCGCACCTTCGCAGGAGCCAGCATCATTCGCGCGATCAAGTTCTGCTCTCGTTCCGTCAGGTCGGTTTGGTAGCACAGGTTTTCACTGGTATTCTGTTGGCTTCAACATCAAGTCCCTCCGAGTAAGCCTTTACATCTCAGTCCGGAATCACCGTCTCGTCGGCCACTCAATCGCTTTCGTGACGGGCTCCAAGCCTCTACTGGTGTTCAAGTATCGCCTCGGAGCCGTTGCGGCTACACTCAGTGGCCCGTAAGTGACCGGAATGCGTCGGCAATTGATTTAGTTCCGCGGCAAGCACTTGCAACTCAGCAAGTTGTCGCTCTTGCCACTTCCCGGCCTTTTCGCGCTTCTCCAGAAGTAGCGCATAAGCGCGGCGCTGTTCGGTGATCAATCGTAGCCGCTCCTGTTGATCGCGTTCGTGGACGGCTTCCAGTTCCGCCCGGTTGAATGCCAACGTTTTCCTCTGTCGGCCGGTCATCCAATCCCATAGGCCGAGCAATCCTTTCCGCAGGCGCTCCGATCTTTTTCTGGCTTTGCGTTCGCGCCGTTCCTGTTGCGCGGCGCGGAGTTCCTCGCGTTCTTGCCGGTGTCGGTCCTGAAGACGCCGACGCTGGGCTTCCAGCGGTTCCATCCGGCGTGTGAATTCCGCATCGATCTCGGCAAGCAGGGTGTTGTGGCTTTCCGCCAGCCTGGCGGCGATATCCGACTTGGCCTCTTCGATGGATCGATGCCTTTCCGGGTCGCCCAGTCTGGTTTTCAGTTTCTTCCGCTTCACATCGAGCCAGCGGGAAAGCGAATAGATGTTGCCCTTCCAGTCGAGCGCCACGAAACCGCGTTGGTCGCCACGGCCAAGCCAGAAGCCTTTTTGCTTTAGTGCGGCCTCGAAGGCTTGTGAGCCGTCCGATTGCGCCCAGCATTGTTTCAGTGCGGTCTTGATCTCGCGCGCATCGCGCTTTGCCCGCTGCGCTTCCTGCCATTCAGTGAGCCCGAAGTTCATTGGATTGGCGAGCGACTTGTCGGAGAGCCCTTTCGGTAGATCCCAGCCGTGGGATAGATAGAGCTCTCGCGAGAGTTCCGTTAGCCGGGTCTTATAGAACGGAAGGTTGATCCCCTTCATCTCCTCCACATCGATCCGGCTGATAACGGCATGGCAATGCCGCCTTGCATTCTTTTCATGAAACAGAATTACCCGTGGCTGTCCGGCCAGCCCGAGCTTTTCCATCGCCTGGTCGATGGCGTACTCGAAATCCTGGACGACGACGATGGCGTCCTTAGGCGGCGAAAGAGAAAGCGAAAACATGAACTGCCTGCAATTTGTCGCCCGGCTGATAGCATACATCTCGCGAAGGGCGCCGGTGAGGTCGTCAGCGACGAAGCCATCAATGGAATGGAGCTCGATATGATCATTGTCGCGGTCGTTGAGTAGGTGTAGGGCGAGCTGCTTGGCTCCGCCGCGCTGATTTCCTTTGAGGATCATGACATCACTCCTTCGCGGTGAGCCCGAGCGCGCGGATCAGCATGCGGCGCAGATCGCGGATATGAGTGCAGGCGCTGCGGATTTCGGCGAGCACATCCGGCGTCAGTGGCAGTACGCCCAGCCGCGCAGCTTCGGCGAATTCGGCCATCGATCGCGACAGGCCCGAGCGGCCAAACTCGGCCAGTATGCGGGCGAGAAGCTGCTGGCGGGCAGTTTCGGAAAGACGACCGGTCTTCCGCAAGTCGATTTCATTGTCGAGATCGGAAAACAGCCTTGCCCGAACGTAGGCGCTCAGACTCTGCCCCTTCGCGGTCCATTCGAGTTCCTTGCGCTCTGTGGGCGTCAGCCGCAGCGAAAGCGGTGCCGCAGCCTTGCCGCGTATTGAAGTCCTCTTGGTCATGATGATGCAAATCGGGATGAATGCGCGGATGCCCACTGCAGTCGAAGCCTGGGGGCGGTAATGCGCGAATTATTGAAGTTCGGGAAATGAAACCGCTAGCGAAGCCGAAGCCGCCTAAGGCTTCGGCGCCAGCCGGTCGATGCAGGAGCCCTTCAGAGCGCGATTCCAGCCTTCCAGCTCTTCAAAAAGCGCTGTAAGCTGGTTCGATTGAGCTCCCTTAAGCTCCACCAATTTACTGATCTCATCGCATTCCGCTTCGCCGCCGCCGGCAGGCAGGCGAATGCCCGCCGGCGCCTGGTCGCACGTGATCATCTGCCGACCGCGTAGGCCTGCATGAGGCGCGGGGTAGCCGCGGCGCGCAGCAGCCCGTCGTCGTCGCGGGCGGCGGCAACCATGCGGCCGATGGTCCATTCGGGCGCGACCTCCAGCCGGTGGCCCCGCGCCCTCAGGGCCTCGATCGTGGCCGTGCCGAAGCTTTCCTCCAGCGCCAGATGGCCGGGCTTGCGGTCGCGCGGGTAGAACGAGTTCGGGAAGTGCGAAGTGTGGGACATCGGCGAGTCGATCGCCTCCTGCAGGTTCAGCCCGTGATGGATGTGGCGCAGGAAGAACTGGAGCTGCCATTGCTCCTGCTGGTCGCCGCCCGGCGTGCCGAACACCATGTAGGGCTTGCCGTCGCGATGGGCGAGGCTGGGCGTGAGCGTGGTGCGAGGGCGCTTGCCGGGGGCAAGGCTCGCCGGCAGGCCGGGCTCCAGCCAGAACATCTGCGCGCGGCTGTTGAGCATGAAGCCCAGCGCGGGAATGACCGGCGAGGACTGCAGCCAGCCGCCGGACGGCATGGCCGCCACCATGTTGCCCGCCGCGTCGATGGCGTCGACATGCACGGTGTCGCCGCGCCGCGCCGAGCGCATGTCGGCCATGGTCGGCTCGGACGATACGGCATCGGGGTTTGAGATCGGCGACAGCCGCGCAAGCGCCTCGCTCATGCGCGCCACCTGATCCTCGTAGCCGGCGACGATGCCGGGGCGAAGCTCCGTCGAGGCGCGCTCGCCGATGAGCTTGCGGCGCTCATCATTGTAGGCGTCCGACAGCAGCGTTTCGATTGGCACGTCGATGAAGTCCGGGTCGCTATAGTAATATTCGCGATCGGCGAAGGCGAGCTTCATCGCCTCCGTCAGCGTGTGGACGAAGTCCGGCCCGCGCGTGTCCATCGCCGACAGGTCGAAGCCCTTGAGCAGCGCCAGCGTCTGGAGGAAGACCGGACCCTGTCCCCAGGCGCCAATCTTGTTCACGGTGTAGCCGTGATAGTCGTAGGTCTGCGGCGCCTCGTAGGTTGCCTGCCAGCCGGCCATGTCGCCGGCGGTGATGACGCCGCGATGGCGCTGGCCGCTTTCGTCCATCACCTCGTTCGAGCTGGCGAAGCGCTCGATCTCGTCTGCGACGAAGCCGCGATAGAAGACGTCGCGCGCGCGCTCGATCCGCGCCTCCCGGTTGCCGCCGCCGGCGTCCGCCTCGCGGATGACGCGCCGCCAGGTTTCGGCGAGCGCCTCGTTGCGAAACAGCTTCTTGGCCTCCGGCAGCCTGCCGCCGGGAACGAAGTGGGCGGCCGAGGTCGGCCATTCGCGCTCGAAAAAGTCCTTCAGCCCGGCGATCGTGTTGGCCACGCGCGGCAGCATCGGATGGCCGTTGGCGGCATAGTGGATGGCGGGCGCGAGCACATCGGCCAGCGGCAGCGAGCCATGGTCGCGCAGGAGCAGCATCCAAGCGTCGAAGGCGCCGGGAATGACGGTGGCGAGTAGGCCGTTGCCGGGGATGAGCTTCAAGCCCTCGCTGGTGTAGCGCTCGATCGTCGCGCCGGCGGGCGTGGTGCCCTGGCCGCAGATCACCTCGGTCCTGCCGGTGCGCGCGGAATGGAAGACGATCGGCGCCTCGCCGCCCGGCCCGACCAGATGCGGCTCCACCACCTGCAGCACGAAGGCCGCCGCCACGGCCGCGTCGAAGGCGTTTCCGCCGCGCTCGAGCATCGCCATGCCGGAGGAGGAAGCGAGCCAGTGCGTGGAGGTGACGACGCCGAACGTGCCGAGGATTTCCGGGCGGGTGGTGAACATAAGGCGATGCACTCCTTGGTTGGTATCAATGGTCGCGGGGGTCGAGCGCGTCGCGCAGCCCGTCGCCCAAAAGATTGAAGCCCAGCACGACCAGGAAGATCGCGCCGCCGGGGAAGACAGACATCCACGGCGCCTGGGTCATGAAATTCTTGGCGGTGTTCAGCATCGAACCCCATGAAGGGTTCGGCGGCTGCTGGCCAAGGCCGAGGAAGGAAAGGCTCGCCTCGGCGATGATGGCGGTGGCGATGGTGATGGTGGCCTGTACCACGATGGGCGGCAACACATTGGGGAAGATGTAGCGCGCCATGATGAGCACATTGGGCAGCCCGATGGCGCGCGCGCCCTCGACATAGTCTTCCGTCTTGACCGCCATCGCCTGCCCGCGCGTCAGGCGGATGAAGATCGGCGTCGCCGACAGGCCGATGGCGATCATGGCGTTGGTGAGGCTTGGGCCGAGAAAGGCCGCCAGCGCAATGGCGAGGATGAGGAAGGGGATAGCCAGCAGCGCCTCGGTCACCCGCGACACGACCGCGTCGGTCCAGCCCCCGTAGAAGCCGGCGATCAGGCCGAGGGGCACGCCGACGGCGACCGCGATCGACACGGAGATCACGCCGGCCATCAACGAGGCGCGCGAGCCGTAGAGCATGCGCGAATAGATGTCGCGGCCGAGCTCGTCTGTGCCCAGCCAGTGGGCTGCCGATGGCGAATGGCGGATCGCGCCGAAGCTGGTCTGGAACGGGTCGTGCGTGGCGAAGAGCGGCGCGCCCAGCGCGAGCAGCACGAAGACAAGCACCAGCGCGCCGCCGAAAACGGCGCTGCGGTTGCCGAGGAACTTGGTGGCGGCGCGACCGAGCTTGCGGCGCGGCGCGATGGCTTCTGCCTGAACGCTCATTGCGGATGCCTCAGGCGCGGATTGATGAGGATGTAGAGGATGTCCGCGACGAGGTTCATGAAGATGAAGCCCACCGCCGTGCACAGGACCACGCCCTGTACAACCGCGTAGTCGCGGGTGAAGACGGCGTCGACGATGAGCTTGCCGAAGCCAGGAATGGTGAAGACCTGCTCGGTGAGCACCGCGCCGGCGAGCAACTCGCCGAACAGCAGCGTCGAAAGGGTGACGATGGGCATCAGCGCGTTGCGGAGCGCGTGCTTGAGGATCACCGATCGGGGCAGAAGCCCCTTGGCGCGCGCGGTGCGGATATAGTCCGACGAGAGCACGCCCAGCATCGCCGAGCGCGTGTGGCGCATCAGGTAGGCGGCGAGCGCCGTCGCCAGCACGAATGACGGCATCGCCATCGTGCGCAGGGACTGGATGGGGTCGACCGAAAGCGGCACGTAGCCGGATGCGGGCAGCAGCCGCCACTGCACCGACACCACCATGATGAGGATGATGCCGAGCCAGAAATTGGGGATCGACATGCCCGAAAGCGCCACGGCGTTGGCGGCGTAGTCGGTAGCGGTGCCCTTGCGCACGGCCGAGATGATGCCGGCGGGAATGCCGATCAGCATGGCGATGATGATGGCCATGACCGCGAGCTGGAGCGTGACGGGCAATTTCTGCGCGATCAGGGTGGAGACGGGCACACCGGTGCGCAGCGAATGGCCGAAATCGCCGGTCAGCACGTTGCCGAGCCACGCGAAATACTGGACGAAGAACGGGTCGTCGAGCCGGTACTTCTCGCGCAGGAAGGCCAGCACCTGCGGGTCGCGCTCCTCGCCGGCGATGGCCAGCAGCGGATCGCCGGGCAGTATCTTCTGCAGCCCGAAGACGATCATCGACACCAGCACCAGCGTCGGGATCGCGACCAGGACGCGCCGGGCTATGATCTTGAGCATCTTTGCCTGTCCGTGAGGTGGGGTGGAAGCGGCGGGTTTCCCCGCCGCTCCGGTTCAGAGCCGTATCAGTTCGAAAGGCTGACGCCCTTCAGGCGCAGCATGCCATCGGGATAGGGCTTGAAGTCCTGCACCGCGTTCGAGAGCACGAACGGCCAGGGCTGGTGGTAGACGTAGATGATCGGCAGGTCGTCCTGGAGGATATCCTGCGCGGCCTGGTAGAGCGCCTGCCGCTCTTCGACGACGGGCGTCAGGCGGGCCTCGTTGAGCAGCCTGTCGACGTCCTCGTTGCAGTAGTTGGAGTCGTTGAGCGTGCCTTCGCAGGTGACGAACTGATGCAGGTTGCCGTCGGGATCGACGCGGCCAGACCAGCCGATCTGTGTGGCCTGGAAGTTGCCGGCCTGCATCTCCTGCTGCATGGCGGCGAACTCGGTCGGCCGCAGGCTGATGTCGAAGCCGGCTTCGGTTGCCATGGCCTGCACCAGCTCGTTGATCGCCATGGCGGTCGTGTTGTTGCCGAAGGACAGCTCGAACGACACGCGCTCGTGGCCGGCTTCGGCCAGCAGCGCCTTGGCCGCCTCGACGTCGCGTTCGACGACCGGGAAGGCGGGGTTGTTGTACGGGCTGGCCGGCGGGAAGGGCTGCTGGGCCGGATCGAACAGGCCGTTGCCGACGACGTCGTTGATGATGTCGCGGCCGACGGCGAGCTGAAGCGCCTGGCGTACGCGCTTGTCGGTGCCGAGCGGGTTCTGGGCGCGCTCGCCGTCTCCGACATTGACGGTGATGCCCTGATAGCCAAGGCCTGCCACCGGCATGAACTGCAGCTCGGCGTCATTGCGCACCGTCTCGGCGTCGGACGGGTTCAGGCGCTCCAGCATATCGAGGTCGCCGGCGCGCAGATTGGCCAGGCGCACGGTGGAATCCGGGATCGGCTGGAAGATCAGCCGCTCGAAATGATACTGGTCGGCGTCCGGATGGTCGGCGAACTTCTCCAGCACGATGCGGTCGTTCTGGACGCGGCTGACGAACTTGTACGGGCCGGAGCAGACCGGGTTGGTGCCGAGGTCGCTCTCGAAAGTGGCGGGCGACAGCATCATGCCGGCGCGGTCGGAAAGCTGAGCCAGCAACGTGGCGTCGGGCCGCGAAAGGTTGAGCGCGATCGTGTGCTCATCCACCGCCTCGACGCTCTCGACCGAGGCAAGTTCGCTGCGGCGCAGGCTGTCGGGCAGCGTGCGAGCGCGTTCGAGGTTGGCGACGGCGGCTTCCGCGTTCAGCGGCGTGCCGTCATGGAAGACCATGTCGTCGCGCAGGGTGAAGGTCAGCCGCTTGTTCTCGTTGCTCCATTCCCAAGCGGTGGCGATCTCGGGGACGAAGTTCAGGTCGGAATCCACGTCGATGAGCTTGTTGCACAGCGACATGAACACGATGCGCCCGACGAAGGTGCGAGCGCGGTGCGGGTCGAGCACGTCAGGATCCTCCTGAAGCCCGACGCGGAACTCCTGCGCGGAGGCCGCGGTTGCCGCCAGCATGGTGGTGGCGAGCATCGCAAACATGGTCTTCTTCATTACGCTTCCCCTTTTTTGTATCGTTGGCAGGTATCGCTTGCTGGGGCGGGCGGACGCGCCACCCGCCCCGTGCCCGGTCATCCGCCGAGGCGGACGTTCTGAAGACGGATCATGCCGTCAGGCAGGGCCTCGAATCCTTCCAGCCGGGCGTCGTGGGCGAACGGCCAGGGCAGGTAGAACAGGTGGATCACCGGCATGTCGTCGCGCAGGATCGCCTGGGCGTTGTCGTACAGCTCCTTGCGCTCTGCCGGGTCGGTGATCGTGCGGGCCTTGTTGAGTAGCCCGTCGATCTCCTCGTTGCAGTATTTCGCGTCGTTGAGGCTGCCTTCGCAGGTGACGTACTGGTGGATGTTGCCATCGGGATCGACGCGGCCCGACCAGCCGGACTGGCCGACCTCGAAGTCGCCGCTCTTGAGCACGGACTGGAGCGCGGCGAATTCGGTCGGCCGCAGGGCGATGTCGAAGCCAGCTTCCGCGCCCATCGCCTGCACCAGCTCGAACACCTGCTGCATGATGGTGTTGTTGCCGTAGGTCATCTCGAACGCCACGCGCTCGTGGCCCGCCTCGGCGACCAGCGCCTTCGCCTTCTCGACGTCGCGCGTCTGGGCGCCGATTTCCTCGTTGTAGGCGAAGCTCGCCGGCGGGAAGAACTGATAGGCGGGCTGGTAGGTGCCGGCGCCGACGACCTGGTTGATGACGTCGCGGTCGATGGCGAGGTCGAGCGCCTGGCGCAGGCGCTTGTCCTGGCCGAGCGGGTGGGCGGCGCGGTCGCCGTTGGCGATGTTGATCTCGATGGCCTGATAGCCGAGCCCGGTGACCGAGGCGAGCTTGACCGAGGCGTCTTCCTCGACCGTGGCGAGATCGGAGGGGGCGACGCGCTCGATGATGCCGACATCGCCGGAGCGCAGATTGGCCAGCCGCACCGTCGCGTCGGGGATCGGCACGAAGGTGACGCGATCGAAATGATAGTTCCCGGCGTCCCAGTGGCCGTCGAACTTCTCCAGCACGATGCGGTCGTTCTGGACGCGGTCGACGAATTTGTAGGGGCCCGAGCAGACCGGATTCTGTGCCGCGTCGTCGAAGGACGCCGGCGACATCAGCATGCCTGCGCGGTCGGTGAGCTGCGACAGGAAGGCGGCGTCGGGCTGCTTCAGGGTGATCTGGAGCGTCGAGGCGTCGACGGCTGTCACGTCGGCAATGGACGCGACCTCGCTCTTGCGCAGGCTCTCGGCGTCGGTGCGGGCCCGGTCGAGATTTGCCTTCACCGCCTCGGCGTCGATCGGCGCGCCGTCGTGGAAGGTCGCGCCCTCGCGCAGCTTCATGGTGAGCACCGTGCCGTCGCCGCTCCAGTCCCATTCGGTAGCGATGCGCGGGACGATGTTGAGGCCGGCGTCGATGTCGACCAGCTTGTCGCACAGCGAGGTGAAGACGATGCGGCCGACGAAGGTGCGGGCGCGGTGCGGGTCGAGCACGTCGGGGTCGTCCTGCAGCGCGATGCGCAGGTCCGCGGCCGATGCAGCGCTCGCCATGAGCGCGGCGCCGAGCGCGAGGATGATGGATTTCTTCATGGTTGGCCTCCTGTAGATGTCTGTTCTGCTGCTTCCTTGCGCGCCTGCCGCGCCCGGTAGAGTTCGAGCCGCATTGCCAGCCTGTCGGCGGATTGCGGCGGGGAGGTCGGACGCTCGCCCGCCTCCTGTATCTCGCGCCAGAAATGGCAGGCGACGCTGCGCCCCTCGGCTACCGTTTCAAGCCGGGGATGCTCCTGCGCGCAGCGTTCGCGCATGTGCGGGCAGCGGGTGTGGAAACGGCAGCCGGACGGCAGGTCGGTCGGGCTCGGTACGTCGCCCTGGAGCAGGGCGCGCGCAACGCGGCCTTCGGGAACGGGCGAGGGGATCGCCTTGAGCAGCGCCTGCGTATAGGGGTGCAGCGGTGTTTCGTAGAGCGGGTCGACGGTCGACAATTCGACGATCTCGCCGAGATACATCACCGCGACGCGATCGCTCATGTGACGGATGACGGCGAGGTCGTGCGCCACGATCACCAGCGTCAGGCCGAAGCGCGCCTTGAGGTCCTCGAGCAGGTTGATGACCTGCGCCTGGATCGACACGTCGAGCGCCGAGACCGGCTCATCGCCGATGATCAGCTTGGGCTCGCCGGCCAACGCGCGCGCAATGCCGATGCGCTGGCGCTGGCCGCCGGAGAATTCATGCGGGTAGCGGTCGGCATATTCGGGCCGCAGCCCGACGATGCGCAGAAGTTCGGCCACCTTCTCGTTGACAGCCTTGCCCTTGGCCAGCCCGTGCAGGCGGATCGGTTCGGCGATGATCGTGCCCACGGTCATGCGCGGATTGAGCGACGCGAACGGGTCCTGGAAGATGATCTGGAGGTCGCGACGCAGCCGGCGCATCGCCTTCGCATCAAGGCGGGTGATGTCCTGGCCCTCGTAGAAGACCTGGCCCTCGCTGGGTTCGATCAGCCGCAGCAGGAGCCTGCCCAGGGTGGATTTGCCGCAGCCCGACTCGCCGACGATGGCGAAGGTCTCGCCGCGCCGGACCGACAGCGACACGTCGTTGACCGCATGAACGACCGGCGAGGAATCGAGCAGGCCGCTGCGGCCGCCGAAGCGCTTGACGAGGTTGCGTCCTTCGAGAATGGCCGTGTCGCTCATGCGCGCGCCTCCGTTGCGGCTTCCAGCGGCGCGTGCCAGCAGGCGGCCTCGTGGCCGTCGCCGAAGTCCCGCGTCGGCGGCACTTCCTCGAAACAGCGGCGGTCGGCAAACGGGCAGCGCGGCGCGAAGCGGCAACCTTTCGGCATCAGCTCCAGCGGCGGGACGGCGCCCTTGATGGTGGCGAGCCGGCCCTGGCGCCGCCCCAGCGAAGGGACCGAGCCGAACAGGCCGATGGTGTAAGGATGCTGCGGGTTGCCGAAGATGGCGTCGACCGGCCCTTTCTCGACGATCCGGCCTGCATACATCACCGCCACGTCGTCGGCGACCTCGGCCACCACCCCGAGATCGTGAGTGATGAGGATCATCGCCGTGCCCGTCTCCGCCTGGATGCGGCGAACGAGCGACAGGATCTGCGCCTGGATGGTGACGTCGAGCGCAGTCGTCGGCTCGTCGGCGATCAGCAGGCGTGGGCGATTGGCCAGTGCCATGGCGATCATGACGCGCTGGCGCATGCCGCCGGACATCTGGTGCGGATAGGCGTCGAGCCGCCGCGCGGCGGCCGGGATGCGCACCCACTCCAGCATGGCGAGCGCCTCGGCCCTTGCCTCGGTCCGGGTCACATGCCGGTGGCGCATGACGCCCTCGGCGATCTGATGGCCGACCGTGAAGGCGGGGTTGAGCGACGTCATCGGCTCCTGGAAGATCATCGCCATCTCGTTGCCACGCAGGTCGGCGCGCTCGCGCTCGGACATGGCGAAGAGGTCGCGGCCGCCGAAATCGGCCGTGCCCGAGACGATGCGGGCCGGCGGCGAGGGCAGGAGCCCCATCAGCGCCAGCGACGTGACGCTCTTGCCGCAGCCGGATTCGCCGACGATGCAGAGCGTCTTGCCGCGGCCGACGGAAAACGACACGTCCTCGACCAGATTGACCGGCGGATTGGGCGAGAAGGTCAGCGAAAAGCCGCGGACGTCGAGCACCGGCGCAGCGCTGTCCAAGGCGGCGGCAGCGGGCTCGGCAAGCATTGTCGCGCTCATGCCGACACCACGTGGGCCACGATTTCCGCGCTGCCCGCCGGGATTTCGCCAAGCACGATCGACTGGAGGTTGGCGCCGTGGGTGATGAGATGCTGGCGCATCGCGCGCTCGGCGCCGGCGCCGTCGCGGCGGGCGATGGCGGCGACGATGTCCCGGTGATCGCGGGCGGATACCGCCCGGCGTTCCGGCGTTCGCGCCTGCGCCCGCAGAAGTCGCCAGCCGGGTTCCTGGCGGATGCGCTGAACCACGTCGAACAGGGCCAGCAGCAGGCCGTTGCGCGCGCACTCCGCAATGCGGCGGTGCAGCGCGCTGTCCCACAGTTCCATGCCGTCGTCATCGGTGGCCGACGCAGTCTTCTGCGCCAGCCGTTCCAGCGAGCCGATCTCGTCCGCCGTGCAGCGCAGAGCCGCGAGCCGGGCCAGCGCCGGCTCGATCTGGAGCCGCGCCTCCATGACTTCGAGGGGGTTGGTGTGCTCGGCGAGATTGCCCAGAAACTGCGGCTGGATAGCGGGATGACGTCCGATAAAGGTTCCCTTGCCCTGCTGCCGCCAGATCAGACCTTCGGCTTCGAGGACCTCCATCGCGCGGCGCAACGCGCGCCGGCCAAGCCCCATGGAAAGCGCCAGCTCGCGCTCCGGCGGGAGCTGCCATTCGGCATCTTCGCGATGCGCGCGCACGAGTTGCCGCAGCTTCTCGAGCGCGATCGACGAATTCAAGGCCGGCCGTTCGGGCTTCACTTCCACCTCCAAGGGAACCATTCCCCAAATTGGTTCCCTAGACGCATCTTTTTGCGGGGCACTTCGCATGTCAAGCGGGAATCGCCGCCAACGCCCCGGAGCCCACCGACAGGCGGAGCGTGGATGTCTCAGAAGGACGTGGTTTCCATTCGATGACGCTGCCAATGGGCAAGAGCCTCGCAATCGGCTAGACCGCGTCGTGGATGGTGTCTGCCGGGCGACGGGCAGGGACCGGATCTTGCGGCGGGGAGGAGCGGATGAGGCCCTTCGGGGCGGGACTGTCGGGCCGCTGGTTCATCAGCGCGCTGGGGATGGCGCAGATATGCTCGTGGGGAACGCTGTTCTACGGCTTTCCGCTGATTGCGGAGGCGATGCGCGTCGAACTCGGCTGGTCGAAGCCGGTGCTCTACGGCGCGGCCAGCGTCGGCATGGCGCTCGCCAGCCTGGCGGCCTATCCCGTCGGCGCGGCCATCGACCGTGGGCACGGACGCGCGGTCATGGCGGGCGCCTCGGTGCTGGCCGGCCTGCTGCTGGCGGCATGGTCGCAGGTTTCCACTGTCGCGGCCTTCTACGCGGTGCTGGCCGCACTCGGCTGCATGCAGGCTGCCACGCTCTACGAACCCGCCTTCGCGGTGATCGCGCGTCGGGTAGGACCTTCCGAGGCACGACGCGGCATCATCACGCTGACGCTGTGGGGCGGCTTTGCCAGCACCGTGTTCATCCCGCTGATCCAGTACCTGATCGAGACCCAGGGTTGGCGCGGGGCATTGCTGGCCATGGCCGGCGTCAATGCGTTGCTGTGCAGCTGTCTCTACGCGATCGCCATCGACCGTGCGAAGGATGCGCCGCAGCGGCGGCCGGCGGCGGACGAAGCGGCGCCGCTGGCCGGGCGGCGCGCCGTCGCCGCCGCCATGCGCCGGCCGTCCTACTGGGGCCTGATGGTTGCGTGGGTCGCCTATGCTGCCGCCTTCGCCTCGCTGACCTACCATCTCTATCCGCTTCTGCTGGAACGCGGGCTCGACGCCGCCGGCGTCGTCATCGTCATGGCGGTCATCGGGCCTGCCCAGGTTGCCGGCCGCGTCCTCATCATGGCGCTGGCGCCGGAAGCGCCGGTGCGCGTACTGGGCTCGGCGATTGTGATCGTCTTCCCGCTGGCGGTGATCGGCTTCGCCTTCGCTCCGGCGGACATGATGGTCATCGCCGCAATCGCTGCCTTCTACGGCGCTGCAAACGGCATGATCACCATCGTGCGCGGCGTGGCCGTGCCGGAAATGGTCAGCCGCGAGGCCTACGGCGCGATAAACGGCTCGCTGGTCGCGCCTCTCAATCTCATGCAGGCCGTCGCGCCGCTAGGCGCGGCGCTGCTGTGGCAGGCATCGGGCGGGTACGGGGCGGTGCTGGCGGCGATCTTCGCCGGGTCGCTGCTGCTGTGCGCCGGGTTCTGGTTCGCCGCATGGAAGGCGGGCGGCAAGGGAGCCGGCTGAGCGGGCGCCGTATCGCGGCCGGCCCTACAAAACGCTCCATCCAATCGCCATATCTTTCCTCGAAGGTATGGCTTGTCGGCAAACAAGCAGGGCGCGGGAGTTGCGGGAATGCTGAGACTTGTTTTGATCGTCCTTGCCGTCGTGGCCATTGCCTTGCTGGTCGTGCGGCTGGTGCGGGATGCAGGCGAGGCGAAGCTGGACTGGCGCGGCGTAGCGCTTGCAGTCGGCTTCGTGATGCTCGCAGTCTATCTTCGCCATACTACCGACATTGGTGGCCTGATCTGACGTCAGCCCTGTCGCGAGCGCTGCATCAGGCCGCGCACGAAGGTGACGACGAAGAACAGGATGAAGCCGAAGATCACGCCCAGCGTCAGGTTGATGCCGACATCAAGGTGGCAGATGCCGGTGCCGTCTGGCGCGCAGCGCCGGTCGAGGTAAAGCACCAGCAGCATCATGCTGTAGACGGCGGCGGGGCCGATCAGCATGCCGGCGAAGCCCCATTTGACGGCGCGCGAGGCGATTTCCTTCATGCGGCGTCTCCGATTCCAGGCAGCAGGCCAAATGGCCGGCAGACTTTTAGGCTACACCCTCGGATGCGTCCACAAAAGTTCAGCGCGGCGCGTCGAGAAAGCGCCGGGCGGCATAGAGAGCCACGGCCGCCGCGTTCGACACGTTGAGCGAGCGGATCGCGCCGGGCATGTCGAGACGGGCCAAAGTCGTCACCGTCGCCCGCGTCCTCTGGCGCAATCCCTTGCCTTCCGCGCCGAGCACCAAAGCCAGGCGCTCGCCGGCGAAGGACGGCTCCAGTTCGCGGGGGCCTTCCGAATCCAGCCCGATGGTTTGAAAGCCGGCGGCGTGAAGCTCGTCGAGCGCCTCTGCCAGATTGCGCACCTCGATATGGTCGATGTGTTCGAGCGCGCCCGATGCCGCCTTGGCGAGCACGCCGCTTTCGGCCGGGCTGTGGCGGGCCGTCGTCACCAGCGCGCCGGCGCCGAAGGCCACGGCGGAACGCAGGATGGCGCCGACATTATGCGGATCGGTGACCTGGTCGAGGACGAGCACCAGCCGGTCGTCGCCGAGCGCGGAAAGCGGTTTGGGTGCCAGCGGCTCCGCTTCCGCCAGCACGCCCTGATGGACGGCATCCGCGCCCAGAAGGCCATCCAGGGCGCGAGGCTCGACCATCTCGACCGGGAAGGGCAGGGCGGCCGGATCGGCCAGCTCAAGCCGGACGAGCGCGTTGCGGGTGACCAGCAGGCGGCGGATGCGCCGCGCCGGATTGTCGATCGCCGCGCGAACCGTGTGGAGCCCGTAGAGCCGCACAAGCCCGTCGGCCGGCAGCCGCGCGGGCTCCTTTGGTGCGGGGCGCCGCTGCGCCTGCGCTGGCGGGGCACCATCGCGGCTTCGGTCGCGATGCGCGCGCCGGAGGCGCGCATAGTGGCTGTCTTTCGGGGTGCCGGGCTTGCTGTCGTCGTTCATGGCCACGTCTATAGCGGGCGGGGCGGGCTATGGATACAGGCGGCCGCGCGCGCCGGAAAATTCACGAAACAAAGGCGGTGCCGGCCGGTTGACAGGGATGGCCCGCACGGCCATAAGGCGCATCGCGGATTTCGGGGTGGCCTTTCGGGCCGTTTCCGATATGTCGCAAGCCGCACAGCATGGCTCCGCGCAGTACGGAGGGATGCCCGAGTGGTTAAAGGGGACGGACTGTAAATCCGTTGGCTATGCCTACGTTGGTTCAAATCCAACTCCCTCCACCACTGCGTATCGGAAGCCAGGAATGCGGGTATAGCTCAATGGTAGAGCAGCAGCCTTCCAAGCTGAATACGCGGGTTCGATTCCCGCTACCCGCTCCAGCCAGCAGTCGTTCCGAAGAATCGCGGCAGCGTGCCCCCGCTCCTCTCGCCCTTATTCGTCAAAATCCTTGGCGGGTGGGTTGGCAAACTGGCTGATCGGCTTCCACTCATCATCCTCCGTCATATACTCGATCTTGTCCGCCGCAATGACCGCGATCGCGGTGCATTCGGTGGCGTCCACCGCTTCGGTCATGGAATCGAACTTGGTGCGGGAGGCCGCGCTCTTGACCAGTATCTTCAGGTCGCTGTCTTCAAGGGTTATCCTGAGCAGAACGTGCGAGCTGGATGTGCAGTAGCCCTCGGCATAGTCTTGCGACCCCGTGAGGCATTGCCCGACGCCGGTTGCATCGTCGGCGGAGAGCGCACGTCCCGTCGCGGCGGCTGCGCTGACCGTGGCTCCGCCGAAGGCGTTGCGATTCGACGGGTCCAGTCCGCCAAGCATAATGCCCGTCCAGGTCCCGAACATCACGCTGTTCTGGGGTTTCATGTGCATGGCCTTGACGGCCTTGTAGAAATAATAGGGCATGGCCCGTCCCCCCGTTTCCTCATGAATTCAAGTATTTTGGCTTGAGGATAGTCGCAGGGTGGGCGTCGCGCCAATATCATGCGGCTGCCATGTCTGCGCTTTCCTGTTGAAAGGCCGGATATCTGATCCCGCGCCCCTCGAAGGCAGCGAAGAGGCAAATTTGCCCGGCTTGAGAAAAGACCTGCTCGGTCGGCGCGGCGTGGCGCTGCGCCATCGGGCCGGTTTTGGCCATGCCTCTTGTATTTTGCGGCCGTTGCCGCTAATCGCCCGCCATCCGTTCCAAACGCATCCAGGGTGCCAAAGGGAAGCTACAATGGCCAAAGGTAAATTTGAGCGCAACAAGCCGCATGTGAACATCGGCACGATTGGTCACGTTGACCATGGCAAGACGTCGCTGACGGCTGCGATCACGAAGTATTTCGGCGAGTTCAAGGCC
>Ga0307505_10000554_pt1 | contig 40201 bp, 33 predicted proteins | sample 23_S_MG_FD_202183 | JGI IMG/M metagenome (GOLD analysis project Ga0307505, IMG submission 202183) | Soil microbial communities from Populus trichocarpa stands in riparian zone in the Pacific Northwest, United States - 23_S | ecosystem: Environmental > Terrestrial > Soil > Riparian zone > Trees...
CGACGAGGATGTTGACCTCGCCCTTCTTGAACCGGTCGAGCTCTGCGTTGCGGCTGGCCTGGTCCATGTCGCCGTGGATTTCGCCCGAAGCCATGCCACTTTGCCGCAGCATCTTGTTGAGCTCGCGCACCGTGGTCTTGCGGTTGGCAAATATGAGCGCGCTGGTGACATCGTCCGCGCGCAGCAGCGCACGCAGCGCATCGCGCTTGCCGCGCGACGAGACGAAGACCTTGGCCTGGGCGATGTTGACGTTGGCCGTCGCCGGCCGCGTCGCCTCGATGTACTTGGGGTTCGACAGGAACCGCTCGGTCAGTTTCTTGATAGGCGGCGGCATGGTCGCCGAGAACAGCAGCGTCTGGCGGGTGGTCGGCAGCTTCTCGCAGATGAACTCGATGTCGGGGATGAAGCCCATGTCGAGCATCCGGTCGGCTTCGTCGATGACCAGCAATTCGCAGCCGGTGAGCAGGATCTTGCCGCGCCCGAACAGGTCCATCAGCCGGCCCGGCGTGGCGATCAGCACGTCGACGCCTTCGTCGAGCGCCTTGACCTGGTCGCCCATCTGCACGCCACCAATCAGCAGCGCCATCTTGAGGTCGTGGTTGGTGCCGTACTTCTCGAAGTTTTCGGCCACCTGCTGGGCCAGCTCGCGGGTCGGCTCGAGGATCAGCGAACGCGGCATCCGCGCGCGGCGGCGGCCGGACGCGAGAATGTCGATCATCGGCAGCACGAAGCTGGCAGTCTTCCCCGTGCCGGTCTGGGCGATGGCGATGATGTCGCGCATCATCTGCACTTGCGGGATGGCCTGCGCCTGGATCGGCGTCGGTTCGGAATAGCCGGCGGCTTCGACCGCCTGCAGCAATTCGTCGGAAAGGCCGAGATCGGCAAATTTCATATCGTGTGTAATGTCCGGAACGGGCGGGGTATCCCGCCTCGGCTCGGGGCGGTCCGGGAATGCGCCGCCACGGCCGCCGCGCCTAAGCGCCGGACGGGCGAAAAGTCAACCTGCGCGCCGCGATCAATCGCGTACGGCGACCAGGCGACTGACGCGGGTGACCTGGCAGCTGGCCCCGGCGCGCGACTGCAGGCGGTCACGGCGTTCGCACAGCTGCCCGTCCTGGCGCTCGATGTAGAAGCCGGAATAGAAGTCCTGCGGGCTGCAGGTGCGCTCGAGCGCGAGGCTGAGCACGCGGTTGTCGCGCATGAACAGCAGCAGCCGGTTCTGGTTGGGGGTGACCGCGGCGATCATGTTGATCGGCACGCATCCGTCCAGCCGCACTTCCTCGAAGCGGTCGGACCGCCGGTTGAGCTCGGCCATCGAGCGTTCGGCCAGTTGCGGCGAGCTTGGATAGATGCGGATGATGACGCGCTGTTCAATCCGCACCTGGTTGGCCGCAGGTGGCCGGCGAGCTTCCTGGAGCACGCGCAGGGGCTCTAGCGGAGCGCTCGAGATGCCGGGCGGAACTTTCATGTCCTGCGGGGCGGATTGCGCCAGGATCTGTTCGTTCGGCGCAGCACCGCCCGACAGCTGGCCCACCGCAGCGGGCAGCAGCAAGGCAAACGGGGCAAGGACCAAGGCGAAGCTGTTCATCCAGGCGGGGCTCGATGCAATCGGGCCGCACCTACGGCCTGTCCGGCAAATCCTCTACAGCGGCTGATTGAATGGCGGCTTAACTCGGAAATGAGCCTTTGCAAGCACGCCCCGGCGAGGCAAAGGCGACGCATGAGCGATCCGGAGGGCTTTCTGGCGGCCGCGGCCGAGTTGCTCGGCGAGCGCGGACTGACGCGCGATCCCGAATTGCTGCAGCCATGGCTGACCGACTGGCGCGGCCGCTACACCGGCAAGGCGCTGGCGCTGGCCTCTCCGGCCTCGACCACCGAAGTGGCCGGCCTGATACGGCTGTGCGCGCGGTACGGCATCCCCGTGGTGCCACAAGGCGGCAACAGCGGCATGTCGGGCGGCGCCACTCCCGATGCCAGCGGCGAGGCGATCCTGCTGTCATTGCGGCGGATGAACGCCATCCGTCGGCTCGAAGCCGAAGCGGGCGAGGCGACTTGCGAGGCCGGGGTGATCCTGCAGACCCTGCACGAGGCGGCGGCGGCCGAAGGGCTGCGCTTCCCGCTGACGCTCGGCGGCAAGGGCTCGGCGACGATCGGCGGGCTGGTCTCGACCAACGCCGGCGGCACGCAGGTGCTGCGCCACGGCTCGATGCGCGCGCAAGTGCTCGGGATTGAGGCGGTGCTCGCCGACGGTAGCGTGTTCGATGCGCTGGTGCCGCTCAAGAAGGACAATCGCGGCTTCGACCTGAAGCAATTGCTGATCGGGTCGGAGGGTACACTCGGCGTGGTCACCGCGGCCACGCTGCGCCTGTTGCCGGCACTGGCCGACCGCGCCGTGCTGTGGGCCGGACTCGGCGCGATTGCCGATGCGCGCGCGTTGCTGCTGCATGCCGAACGGCACGCCGGCGGTGCCCTCGAAGGCTTCGAAGTCCTGCCCCGGCACAGCCTCGAAGCGGTGCTGGCCCACGTTCCCGGCGCCCGCTCGCCGCTGCAGGGCGACCATGCCTGGCACGCGCTGATCGAGCTGGCCGCCGACCGGTCGAGCGCCGCGGCGCTGCCCGAACTTGCCCGGACGCTGCTGGAGAGCGCGTTCGAGGCCGGCCTGGTCGAAGACGCGACGATCGCCGCCAACGAAGCGCAGGCCGAGCAGTTTTGGACCCTGCGCGACGAAATCGCCCCGGCCGAACGCGCCCACGGCCCGGCTATGCAGCACGATATCTCGGTCCCAGTAGCGCGAATGGCGGACTTCGTGGATGCGGCGGTGCCCGAGGTCGAGCGCGCCTTCCCCGGCACCACCGCGGTCGCCTTCGGCCACCTCGGCGACGGCAACGTCCACTTCCACGTCCTCGCACCGCCGGGCGCCGTGCGAGGTGAGTGGGAACGGACGAAGGGGCAGGCCATCAGCAGCTTCGTCTATGATCTTGTCACCGAGTGGAGCGGCTCGATCAGCGCCGAGCACGGCATCGGCCAGATCAAGGTCGGCGAACTTGCCCGCCTCGGCGATCCGGTCTCGCTGGCGATGATGCGCAGCGTCAAGCAGGCGCTCGACCCGCACGGCCTGCTCAACCCCGGCAAGCTGGTGCCGCCCAAAGGCTGACGGCTTGCGCCTGAGCTAATGCGCCTATAAAGCGCGCCCACTTTCGTCCGGAGCCTTTGCCCCGGATCATGCGACCAGCCTTACCGGAGAGACGACGATGGCCAGCGAGCCGCAAGCCCAACTGCCCCTGTTCTACAAGGACCTGATGCCGCTCAACAGCCGCGACCACGCCAAGTGGACCGCGCGCTCGGTCGACAAGGCGACCTGGCTCGGCAACCAGCATGCGATCCCGCTGACTGTCGAGGAATTCCCCCTCGCCCAGCGCGACTACCCGATCATCTTTTCGTCGGGCGACAACCCGGTGCCGCTGGCGCTGATGGGCCTCAACGAAGGCATCAACGTGTTCTTCGAAGACGACGGCACGCCGGTTGGCGATGCCTACATCCCGGCCTACTTGCGCCGCTATCCGTTCCTGCTGGCGCGGCTCCAGCCCGACGCCGCGGAGATGTCGCTGTGCTTCGATCCGACCGCCGACATTCTCGGCGAGTTTAAGGAAGGCCAGGCGCTGTTCGACGGCGACCAGCCGAGCGAGCACACCAAGGGCGTGCTCGAGTTCTGCGAGAAGTTCGAGGAAGCCGGCGCCCGCACCCAGTCCTTCATCGACGAGCTGAAGGCGGCCGACATGCTGATGGACGGCGAGGTTGCGATCCAGCAGTCCGACCGGCCCGAACAGCCCTACATCTATCGCGGCTTCAAGATGGTCGACCAGGAGAAGCTCAAGGCGCTCGATGGCGACAAGTTGAAGGCGTGGAACGACAACGGGGTGCTGCCGCTGCTTTACGCGCACCTGATGTCGCTCGACCTGATGCGGGTGGTCTTCGCCAAGCAGACCGCGCTCGGCAAGGGTCCCGGCGCGGAGGCGCCCGCCGCGGCCTGACCCTGGCGGAGACGTTGCACACACGCGGCGGACCGTTGAACCGGGGCCCGCACGCCTCTTGAAGCCTCGCCGTTAGTGCCTAAATTCGACGGGTCCGGCCGGGCATCCCTCATGGCCCGGCTGGATAGATGCGCTTCGGCGCATCTCCTCCCTGAACCTTGGCCACCTCGTGCTTCGCGCACGAGGTGGTTTTTTGATGGGTTGGTCGCGCGCTCAAGTAGCGCGGAAGCGAAGCTGGCCAACGGCCAACCGCGGTAGCGCAGAATAGGGCGCTATTCGGCTGCTTGGGGCAGGCTGCGGCCGGCAGCGGGTTCTTCGGCCATGCGCCGGACGAGGCCGGCGAGGACCCGCACCACCGCGGCGAGGCCGGGGCCGGGCTCGTGCATCGGCGCGTCGAGATAGGCGGAGCGGCACACTTCGACCTGCAAGGCGTGCAAGCCCCGCGCCGGGGCGGCGTGCCGGTCGAGCACGTATCCACCCGCGTATGGCCGGTTGTGCGCGGCGCACCAGCCCGCCCGGGCCAGGTGCGCGAAGGCCGCCGCGCTCAGCGCCGCATCGCACGAAGCGCCGAACCGGTCGCCGAGCACGAAATCCGGCGCCGCGTCGGTGCCGCGCTTGGGGCCGAGCGGCGGCATCGAGTGAAGGTCGATCAGCAAGGCCGCGCCCCAGCGGTCGCGCAGCGCCTCCAGCGCCTGGGCGAGCGCTGCGTGATAGGGCCGGTGGACCTGTTCGATCCGCTCCGCCAGTTCGTCGGACGTCAGCCGCCGCTTCCACAATTCGCCGAGCCCGGGGAGTCTTCGTGGCACCAGCCCGAGGCCGCTGCGCGCCCGGCGCCCGGCCGCCAGGCGTCGGCGCGGCTCGGGCACGCCGCCGGCGACCATGTCCCAGTCGATATCGTCGGGCGCGCGGTTGAGGTCGATCATCGCCCGGGGCGCATGGGCGACAAGCAACGCGGCGCCGGTTTCGCGCGCCACCCGCTCGGCCACCAGGTCGGCGAAGCGGTCCTCGAGCCTGAGGCTGGCGGCCGCCTGGTTGCGCATCAGCGCGGCCAGCTCGGCGGGATAGCTGCGGCCGGCATGCGGCACCGCGATCAGCACCGGTACCGGCGAAGGCTCGCGCAGCGACAGCGTAAAGGCCGGCTGACCCTTAGATCCGGGGATGCTGCCCCCGCGTTCCTTGCGCGAATCGAGCTTCGCCTGCCCCGCTTCAGCCATGCCCGCAAGCTGGCCCCGTTTCACACTTGTGTCAAAGCTGGCCACGGCCGATTATGGGCGGGATTGTTAAGCTCCCCCCGGGTAAGAACAGCACTGCAAACGCACGCCGCAACGCACGCCGCAACGCACGCCGCAACGCACGCCGTAACACTCCGGGGAGCTTCGAATGATCCGCATCCTGCTGGCCGAAGACGATACGGCGATGCGCACCTACCTGGTGCGTGCGCTCGAACAGGCCGGCTTCATGGTCGACGCGGTCGATCGCGGCACCGAAGCGCTGCCGCTGCTCGAGGCCGAGGACTTCGACCTGCTGCTGTCGGACATCGTCATGCCCGAGATGGACGGCATCGAGCTGGCCCAGCGCTGCGCCGAGATCAGCCCCCGCACCCGGGTCATGTTCATCACCGGCTTTGCCGCGGTGACGCTGAAGGCCAGCCGCGAGGCGCCGCGCGCCAAGATGCTGTCGAAGCCGTTCCACTTGAAGGACCTGGTGCTCGAGATCGAGCGCATCTTCGAGGACGAGCTGACCGAGGCTTCGCTCCGCCCCTAAGGGGCTCTTGTCTTCCCGGAGAGCCGCCGCTAGATGCCGCGCCTGCTCGAATGGGCATGGGCGTATAGCTCAGTGGTAGAGCACTGTGTTGACATCGCAGGGGTCGGAAGTTCAATCCTTCCTACGCCCACCATTCGATCAAGCCACGAAAGGCGTCGCGCCCGCGGCGCCTTTTGCGTATCGGACCCGAATGCCGAACGCCTCGCCGGACCCCGATGAACTTCCCGGCGCCGCTCGGCCACCATGCGGCATGTCTTTCCGATCAGTGCAGGCACTTGCGGGCGGTTCGACCGTTCGATGACGATGCCCCGCCCCCAACCCCGCATCAATGCCATCGCCAGCGCCCTGCCGGCGAGCGAATGCAACGACCGCTATTCCGACTGGGCACGGCGCCAGCTCGGGACGCGCGAAGCCACGCTGCTCGAACGGATGCTGGTCCGCTCGGGCATCGGCACGCGCTTTACCGTGCTCAGCGAGGACGACACCCATGAGGCGGCGGGAAGCTTCTATGCCCCGCCCGAGCCGCCCGGCACCCACGCCCGCATGGCGGTTTATGCCCGCGAGGCGCCCGAACTGGCGCTGGCGGCGATCGGCAAGCTCGGCGAACTCGGCAATGTCACTCACCTGGTGGTCGCCAGCTGCACCGGCTTTACCGCGCCGGGGCTCGACCAGGTCATTGCCCGGCGGCTTGGCCTCGCACCCACGGTCGAGCGCGTGGTGATCGGGTTCATGGGCTGTTACGCCGGGGTCACCGCGCTCAGGACAGCCGGGCACATCGTCCGCTCGGAACCGGCGGCGCGGGTGCTGGTGGTCGCGGTCGAGCTGTGCAGCCTGCACCTGCAGCCCACCGACCGGCTCGAAAGCCTGCTGGCGATGGCGCAATTCGCCGACGGCGCCGGGGCCGCGCTGGTGACCGCCGAAGGCCCGGGGCTGGCGCTTGGCGAAGGCCTGTCGCTGACGCTCGAAGACAGCCACGAGCTGATTACCTGGACCATCGGCGACACTGGCTTCGCCATGGAGCTGTCGGGCGAAGTGCCCGGACGGCTGGCCGACGCACTGGGCAGCCAAGTCGCCGCGAACTTCATCACTGGCGGTCGGCCGGTTACGGAAATCGAGGCCTGGGCAGTCCATCCGGGCGGTAAGTCGATCGTCGACGCGGTCGAGCGCGGCCTGGGCTTGCCGCCCGAGAAGGTCGCCGCCTCGCGCGCGGTGCTGCAGGAATGCGGCAACATGTCGTCGGCGACCGTGCTGTTCGTGCTCGAACGGCTGATCGCCGAGAAGCCCAGGACCGGCATCGCGCTCGCCTTCGGGCCGGGCCTCGCCATGGAAGGGCTGCGGTTCGGCTGGACCGATGCTGGCTGAGCGGCGCCAGGCCGAAGAATTGATGGACGACCCGGCGCTCGACGCCGCGACCTATCATGCAGTGCTGGCCGACCTCGCCAGGGTGAACCGGGTCACTTTCGCGCATCGTCCGACATTGGCCTTCCTGGAACGCGCCGTCGGACGCCTGACCCATTTCAGCCTGCTCGACGTCGGCTTCGGCGATGGCGACATGCTGCGCGCCATCGCTGCCTGGGCCAAACGGCGCGGGATCGCCGCTGAGCTGACCGGGATCGACCTCAATGCGCGGAGCAAGACCGCGGCCGAAGCCAGGCCCTCGCCCGGCGTGCCGATCCGCTATCTCGCCGGCGACTATGCGGACCTCGCAGGCCAGGGCTTCGACTGCGTCATCTCCAGCCTGGTTGCACATCACATGAGCGAAGCGGAGCTGGCGGCGTTCCTGCGCTTCATGGAAGCCGAGGCGGCGGCCGGCTGGTTCGTCAACGACCTGCACCGCCATGGTCTGGCCTATTCCGCCTGGCCAGCGCTGGCGAGCGTGATGGGCTGGCACCGCATCGTCCGGCTCGACGGGCACACTTCGATCGCGCGCAGCTTCCGTCCGGCCGAATGGCACGCGCTACTCGCTCGCGAGGGCCTCAACGCTAGCGTCCGGCGGTATTTCCCCTTCCGGCTATGCGTCGAACGCCTCCGCTGATGCCGCCGCTGATTTTGGGCGCCGGGCCGGCAGGGTGCGCGGCGGCCATCGTGCTGGCTCAGCATGGCCACGACCCCATCCTGCTCGACCGCGATGCCGAGGTGCGCGACCAGCTGTGCGGCGGGTTCCTGAGTTGGCGGACCACCGAACAGTTGCGTGCGCTGGGCGTCGATCCGGTGAAGCTGGGCGCCCGCCGCGTCGAGCGCGTCGCGTTGTTCTCCGGCGAGCGCGAGGTGGTCACGCCGCTGCCGATGCCCTCGCTCGGGCTGTCGCGCCGGGCACTCGACACCGCGCTACGCGACCGAGCCATCGCGGCGGGGGCCCGGCTCGAGGTCGATATCGCGCGCGGCATCGAAGGCACCGCCGTGGTCGGGCGTCAGCACCGCTGGCCGGGTGAGGCATTGTTCCTCGCCACCGGCAAGCACGACTTGCGCGGTGTCGGCCGGCCCCGCCCTGCCAGCGATCCGGCGCTCGGGCTCCGGTTGCGGCTGCCCGCCACTCCCGCGCGCGCGCAGCAGCTGGCAGGCCGCATCGAGCTGCACCTGTTCGCCGGCGGCTATGCCGGGGTGGTTCTGCACGAGGACGGCAGCGCGAATGTCTGCCTCGCCGTGCGCAAGTCGCTGCTGGCGCGCAGCGGCGGCGATCCCGCGCGAATGCTGGCCGATCTCGCCCGACAACACCCGCACTTCGCCGAGCGGCTCGGCACAGACTGGAATGGCGCACCCGTCGAGACCATCGGCGCCGTCCCTTACGGCTGGATCGTGCGGGCGACAGTTCCGGGCCTGTTCCGCCTCGGCGACCAGGCCGCGGTGATCCCTTCGCTGGCGGGCGAAGGTATCTCGATCGCGCTCGCCAGCGGCGCCCTGGCCGCGCGGTCCTGGCTGGAGCATGGCGCCGATGGCGCGGTGCGTTTCCAGCGGCAAATGGCCGAGCGGGTCGCGGCCCCGATGCGCGCTGCCGGGCGGGCCCGGACGCTGGCGGAAAGTCCCCTGGCCGCGCGCGCCGGCCTCGCCCTCGCCCGCCGCGTTCCGGCAGCGCTGCACTGCCTGATCGAAGCCAGCCGCATCGCTCCCGACGCCCCGCTTGCGCCCTCGCCCACCGCTCCCTAAGGACGCGCGGTTCACTCCCGCAGGATTTCCCGCATGGCGAAGATCAAGGTCGTAAACCCCGTCGTCGAGATCGACGGCGACGAGATGACGCGGATCATCTGGCAGTGGATCCGCGAGCAGCTGATCCTGCCCTACCTCGACATCGACCTGAAGTATTTCGACCTCGGCATCGCCAAGCGCGATGAAACTCGCGATCAGATCACCGTCGATGCCGCAAATGCGATCAAGGAATTCGGCGTCGGGGTGAAGTGCGCCACGATCACGCCTGACGAAGCACGGGTCGAGGAATTCAACCTCGCCGAGATGTACAAGAGCCCCAACGGCACGATCCGCAACATCCTGGGCGGCACGATCTTCCGCGAGCCGATCGTCATTTCCAACGTGCCGCGGCTGATCCCCGGCTGGACCGACCCGATCGTGGTCGGGCGCCATGCCTTCGGCGACCAGTACCGCGCGACCGATTTCCTCGTTCCCGCCGCCGGCAAGCTGCGGCTGGTGTGGGAAGGCGAAAACGGCGAGACGATCGACCGCGAGGTCTACCAGTTCAAGGCCCCCGGCGTGGCCATGGCAATGTACAACCTCGACGATTCGATCCGCGATTTCGCCCGCGCCAGCTTCAACTACGGGCTCGACCGCGGCTGGCCGGTGTACCTCAGCACCAAGAACACCATCCTCAAGGGCTACGACGGGCGCTTCAAGGACCTGTTCGAGGAGGTGTTCAACAAGGAAGGCTTCAAGGCGCGCTTTGCCGCCGCGCGGATCACTTACGAGCACCGCCTGATCGACGACATGGTCGCCTCCGCGCTCAAGTGGAGCGGCAAGTTCGTCTGGGCGTGCAAGAACTACGACGGCGACGTGCAGTCGGACCAGGTGGCGCAGGGCTTCGGCAGCCTCGGCCTGATGACCAGCGTGCTGATGACGCCCGACGGCAAGACCGTCGAGGCCGAAGCCGCGCACGGCACCGTCACTCGCCATTTCCGCCAGCACGAACAGGGCAAGGCGACCAGCACCAACCCGATCGCCAGCATCTTCGCCTGGACCCGCGGCCTCATTTATCGCGGCCGGTTCGACAACACCCCCGAAGTGGTGCGCTTCGCCGAGACGCTCGAGAAGGTCTGCATCGACACCGTTGAGGACGGCAAGATGACCAAGGATCTGGCGCTGTTGATCGGCCCCGACCAGCCGTGGATGACCACCGAGCAGTTCTTCGAGGCGATCGTACAGAACCTCGAGGCGGAGATGGCCGGCTGGGCCTAGGGTGCCAGCGGCGACCGCACCCGCTCACGCCGCACTCCCAACCCCATAATCCGGCCAGGAATGCGCCGCAGCAGCGGGAAGCGATCGAGCATTCGAAGGAACAGCGGCGCGCCGGTGATCGGAGTGCCTGAGAGCACTGCGCCGATAATGTTGTTCTGCGCTGCGCGCTGGCCGACCTGGATCACCCGGGTCGGAAATTCGCGCCGCTGCTGCACTTTCGCCAGCAGCGGGTCGGGGTTCTCGCCACGCACAAGCGGTCCGGCCAGGATGTTCGCCGCCGCCACCGCATCCTGAATCGCCAGGTTGATGCCGATGCCGCCGATCGGGCTCATCGCGTGGGCCGCGTCGCCGATGGCCAGCAGGCCGGGCCGGTGCCAGGTCTCCAACCGATCGAGCGCCACCGCCAGCAAGTGCAGGTCGCCGGTGCTTTCCAGCCCGCCCGCAAGGTCAAGCTCGGGGAACAGCGCCTGCATCTGTTCGCGCAGCCACTCGACGCCGCGCGCCTTGATCTCGGCGGCCGCCCCTTTGGGGATCAGGAACGCGACCTGCCAATAGCTGCGGCGGTCGATCATTACCGCCATTCGCCCGGTGTCGATCGCAGCGCGCAGCTTGTCGCCGGCATTGTCGGCTTTGGGCAGTCTGAACCACAGCACATCCATCGGCGCACCGAGCTGGATGACCGGCATCATGTCGAGTTTACGCACCAGCGAGGCGCGCCCGTCGGTCATCAGCACCAGCTTGCCGGCGCGCAGTTCGCGCCCGTCCGCCAGCCGCACGCCGGCGATGCGCCCGCCTTCCTCGATGAAGCCGGTGACCTCGGCCTTCATCTCCAGCGCGAAGCCGGGGTAGGCCGCCGCCTCGTCGCGCAGGAAATCGAGGAATTCCCACTGCGGCATCATGGCGATGAACGGTGCCGGGGTCTTGAGGTGCGACAGGTCGCCCGCCGTGTAATCGCGCCCGGCCACGCGGATCACCGCACCGTCCACCCGGTCGTGCGGGCGCTCGAGGAACCGGCCGAGCATCCCCAGCTGGTCGAGCACTTCCATAGTCGAGGGATGAACCGTGTCGCCGCGAAAATCGCGAAAGAAGTCGGCGTGCTTCTCGAGCACCTGCACGGCGATCCCGGCGCGGGCGAACAGCAGCCCGGCCATGACCCCGGCCGGGCCACCGCCGACAATCAGGACATCGGGCGTTGCGCCGCTCATGGCCGGTCTGACATAGAAGCAGAATGCACGGCGCCACCCTCTCCCCGTTGATGTCCGACGCGCTGGTGATACTCGGCGCGGCCGGGATCGTCATCCCGGTGTTCGCGCGCTTCCGCATCACGCCCGTCATCGGCTTCATCCTGATCGGCCTTTTGGTCGGGCCCTATGGCCTGGGGCGGATGGTCTATGCCAACGAATGGTTGTTCTACGTCACCATCACCGACCCCGAGGGCCTCGAGCCGTTCGCCGAGTTCGGCATCATCCTGCTGCTGTTCACCATCGGGCTCGAGCTGTCGTTCAACCGGCTGTGGACCATGCGCAAGCTGGTGTTCGGGCTCGGCGCGCTCGAGCTGGTGGTCATCGCCAGCCTGCTGACCGCGTTCCTCGCGATGATGGGTCAGTACTGGACCGGTGCGCTCGGCCTCGGCCTCGCGTTGGCGCTGTCCTCGACCGCGCTGTGCCTGCAGATTTCCGGCACGCAGACAGCGGTCGGCCGCGCGGCGCTGGCGATGCTGCTGTTCGAGGACATCGCCATCGTGCCGATTATCTTCATGCTCGGCGCGCTCGCTCCCTATGCACAGGCCGACGGCATGGACGGCCTGTTCGATACGATCTGGATGGGCCTGCTGGTGGTCGTTGCGATGATGGTGATCGGGCGTTTCGCGCTGCCGCGCCTGTTCGCGCAGGCGGCGCGGACCAAGAGCCCCGAGCTGTTCCTCGCCGCTTCGCTGCTTGTGGTGATTGGCGCCAGCCTGGCGACAGCGCTGGTGGGGCTGTCGCCGATCGTCGGCGCGCTCGTGGCGGGCTTGCTGATCGCCGAGACCGAGTACCACTCCGAGGTCGAAGGCATCATGCAGCCGTTCAAGGGCCTCGCACTCGGCGTGTTCCTGATCACCATCGGCATGGGCATCGACCTGTTTACCATCTGGGACAACCTCGGGCCGATCGCGCTCGCGGTGGTCGGGGTGTTGACGCTCAAGGCGGTGGTTACCGGTGTGCTGCTGCGGCTGATGGGGGCGCGCCGCGGAACCGCAGTGGAAACGGGCATCCTGATGGCGAGCCCTTCGGAAACCACGCTGATCGTGCTCGCGGCGGCCAGCACGGCGCTGCTGATCCAGCCCGGCACCGCGCAGTTCTGGCAGATCGTTACCGCCATCGGGCTGACGGTGACCCCCTTGCTGGCCAAGCTCGGAAACCTGCTCGCGCGCCAGGTGGAGCCGATCGCCGATGCCAGCCTGGCCGCCATCGAGGGCGACGAGCCGCCGGCCATCGTCATCGGTTGCGGGCGCGTCGGGCGGCTGGTGGCACAGATGCTGACCCGGCACGGCAAGCCCTATGTGGCGATCGATTCCGACACCGACCTCGTCGCCCGGTGCAAGCGCGAGGGATACAACGCACACTTCGCCAACGCCGCGCGCCTCGACGTGCTCGACCGGCTCGGCGTGGCCCAGGCCCCGGCGGTAATCCTGACCATGGACGAACCGGTTCTCGCCCAACGCATCACCCGCCAACTGCGCGCCGCTTATCCCGAGCTGCCGATCATCGCCCGCGCGCGCGATTCTCACCACGCATCAGAGCTTTACCGCGCCGGAGCAAGCACGGCGGTGCCTGAAACGCTGGAAAGTTCATTGCAGCTGAGCGAAGCGGTGCTGGTCGACCTCGGCGTGCCGATGGGGCCTGTCATTGCTTCGATCCACGAGAAGCGCGACGAGTACCGCGAGCGGATCCGCGAAGGCGGCGAGCTCGACCACAAGCCCAAGCTGCGGACGAGCACGACCGAGGGTTGAGGCCCCCTATTCCCCGGCGGCGACCGCGAGGCCGAAGCGCCGCTCGATACGAGGGAGGTCAGCCGAGAACGAACCTTGCGGATTATCGGCCGGGGTGACCTTCACCCGCAGACCGGTCGCCAGCGGAGTTGCCTCGACGTCGTAGCGCCCGCTCGGGGCCGGACTCCCGTCGCCGTTGACGTAGTGCTGAACATAATCGAACCTGAAGCCTTCAGCGGTGAAACGGACGGGCGCTTTGCCCACTTCGTTGCACCATCCCTCGCACAGCACGAACTCGACCCTCGCGTCGGTGCCGGTGCCGATCAGCTCAAGCTCCATCCCGCCAAGGTCGCCGGATTCCTCGCTCAGCCTGACGTCGCCATAGATGCCGGGCGCCACTGATTCGGCGCTGGCCGGCGTGCACGCGGCAGCGATCAGGCAAACAGCGACGGCAGCCGCGCGGATCACGTGACGGACTCGGCCGCCAGCAGGGCCCTGACTGCCGCAAGCGCCGCTTCGGCCTTGTCGCCGTCGGGGCCGCCGCCCTGGGCCATGTCGGGCCGGCCGCCGCCGCCCTGGCCGCCGAGCGCTTCGACGGCGGCGCGCACCAGGTCGACCGCGCTGATCCGGGCGGTCAGGTCGTCGGTCACCGCCGCCGCGACCGAAGCGCGGCCTTCGTTGACCGCGACAATCGCCGCCACGCCCGAGCCGAGGCGTTGCTTGGCCTCGTCGAGCAAGCCGCGCAGTTCCTTGGGGTCCATCCCGTCGAGCACCTGGCCGGAGAATTTGACTCCGCCGATTTCCTCGTCCGCCGAAGCGGGCGCGCCGCCTCCGCCGCCGAGAGCGAGCGCCTTCTTCGCCTCGGCCAGCTCGCGTTCGAGCCGCTTGCGCTCGTCGATAAGCGCGGTGACACGCGCCTCGACGTCCTCGGGCGCGGTCTTGAGCGCGGCGGCGACCGACTTGAGCGCCTCCTCGCGGCCGACCACCCATTGCCGCGCCGCCTCGCCGGTCAGCGCCTCGATCCGCCGCACTCCCGAGCTGACCGCGCTTTCCGAAACGATGCGAAACAGGCCGATGTCGCCGGTCGCGCTTACATGGGTGCCGCCGCACAGCTCGACCGAATAGGTCTGTCCGCCTTGCGAACGCCCCATCGACAGGACGCGCACTTCCTCGCCGTATTTCTCGCCGAACAGCGCTAACGCGCCGGCCGCAACCGCGTCTTCGGGGCTCATCAGCCGCGTGGAGACTTCGGCATTGTGGCGGATCTCGGCGTTCACCTCGGCCTCGATCACGGCGATGTCCTCGCTCGTGAGCGGCTTCAGGTGCGAGAAGTCGAAGCGGAAGCGGTCTTCGGCGACGAGCGAGCCCTTCTGGGTGACGTGATCGCCCAGGCGATGGCGCAGCGCCGCGTGGACCAGGTGCGTGGCCGAATGGTTGGCGCGGATACGGTCGCGGCGCCCGGCGTCGATGGCAAGGTGGACGGTGTCGCCGACCGCGATGGCGCCGCTGGCGATCTTGCCGTGGTGGGCATGCAAGCGCCCGAGCGGCTTGGCGGTGTCGGTGACGTCGATCCGCAGCCCGGCTTCGCTGGTGATCGTGCCGGTATCGCCCATCTGGCCGCCGCTTTCGCCATAGAACGGCGTCTGGTTGGTGAGCACGGTGATCTCGGCGCCCGCATCCGCGCGGTCGACTTCATTGCCGCCCTGCACCAGCGCCACGACCTGGCCGTCGCCCGCCGTCGAGGCGTAGCCGGTGAATTCAGTAGCGCCTTCGCGTTCGGCCACGTCGAACCACAGCTCGCCCTCGGCGGCCTGGCCCGAGCCCTTCCACGCTGCGCGCGCCGCCGCCTTCTGCTGCGCCATCTCCGCGTCGAAGCCGGCGCGCTCGACGCCGATGCCGCGCGCCCGCAGCGCGTCTTCGGTCAGGTCGTAAGGGAAGCCGAAAGTGTCGTAGAGCTTGAACGCGGTCTCACCGGGCAGGCTGGCGCCATCGCCAAGGCCGGCAGTCGCCTCGTCGAGCAGGCGCAGGCCGTTCTCGAGCGTCTGGCGGAAGCGGGTCTCCTCGCGCTCGAGCACTTCGCCGATCAGCGCCTGCGCGCGCGGCAGCTCGGGATAGGCCAGGCCCATCTCCTCGATCAGCGCCGGGACCAGCCGGTGCATCAGCGGCTCCTTCGCCCCGAGCAGGTGCGCGTGGCGCATCGCCCGGCGCATGATCCGCCGCAGCACGTAGCCGCGGCCCTCGTTGGCCGGCAGCACGCCATCGGCGATGAGGAAGCTGGTCGAGCGCAAGTGGTCGGCGATGACGCGATGGCTGGCTTGCTGCGCACCCTCGGCGCGCGTACGCGTCAGGTCTTCGCTGGCCTCGATCAGGTGGCGAAAAGTGTCGGTCTCGAACACCGAGTGGACGCCCTGCAGCACGCCGGAAATGCGCTCCAGCCCCATGCCGGTGTCGATAGACGGACGCGGCAGGTCGCCGACGATCTGGTCGTTTTCCTGCAAGTGCTGCATGAACACGAGGTTCCAGATCTCGACGAAGCGGTCGCCGTCCTCGTCGGGCGAACCGGGCGGTCCGCCGGCAACGTCGGGACCGTGATCCCAGAAGATTTCCGAGCACGGACCACAAGGCCCATCGGCGCCCATGGCCCAGAAATTGTCCTTGGTCGGGATGCGGATGATCCGCTGTTCAGGCAAGCCGGCGATCTTGCGCCACAGATCGAAGGCTTCGTCGTCGGTGTGATAGACGGTGACGGTGAGGCGATCGGCGGCGAGGCCGAATTCGCGCGTCACCAGGCCCCAGGCCAGTTCGATCGCGCGTTCCTTGAAGTAGTCGCCGAAGCTGAAGTTGCCGAGCATCTCGAACAGCGTCAGGTGGCGCGCGGTGTAGCCGACGTTGTCGAGATCGTTGTGCTTACCGCCGGCACGGACGCACTTCTGGCTCGACGCAGCGCGCGGACTCGGCGGCGTCTCGAGCCCGGTGAAGACGTTCTTGAACGGCACCATGCCGGCGTTGATGAACATCAGCGTCGGATCGCTGTACGGCACCAGCGGCGCTGACGGGACCACGGCATGGTCGTTGGCCGCGAAGTAATCGAGAAACGCGCGGCGAATGTCGTTGGTCGAATGCATTGTGGCGAATTAGGGGCAACCTGCCCCGCTGGCAACGGCGCGCTACGCCTTGCGCGCGGTGACGATCCAGGCGGCGGCGCGCAGCGCGACGATGCCTTCGTTGAGGTTGCGGCGGGCGAGCTCGCGAACGCGGTCGAGAAAGCGGGCGCGCTCCTCGGGTGCCATCTCGGCGGCAGCACGCGCGGCGGGGCCGATGGTGGCGAAGTATTCCGCCGCATCGCCGACCGGGCTCTCGCCGGCGCCGGCGATCATGGCAAAGTCGAACGGCTCGAAGCTGACGTTGCCCCAGCCGGCGGCGGTAAGGATGGCCTCGACCCGCGCCGCGTCAGCAAAAGCGAACGGGCCCGGCTCGTCGGGCCCCGGTGCGGGCTCGGCCTGCGGCAACAGCCGCGCCACCTCGGTGAAAAACGGATTGTCGTCGCGCGCACGGAAGCATGAGAACATCAGGCCCGCGTCCGGCGCAGCGATCCCGGCGAGGTGCGCGAAGGCGGCGGCCGGGTCGGCGAAGAACATCACACCGTGGCGGGAGACCACCAGGTCGGGCGCGAACGATGCCTCTGGCACCCAGCCCGCGGCATCGGCGACCTCGAAGGCAACGTTGTTGAGGTGGCCACCGCGCTCGCGGGCCGCGGCGACCAGGTGCGGCGAGATATCGACACCGGTGACGGTGACCTGCGGCCGCCCGCGGGCCAGCGCCAGCGACAGCTCACCGGCGCCGCAGCCGACTTCGAGCGCCGCGCGGAAATGAAACTCGCGGCTGCGCTTGAGCAAATGTTCGGTCAGAGGGCCGAAGCTGCGATCGGTACGGCGCCATTGCGCGGCCCAGTTCTGCCCGGTGCGCCCCTGCCATTCCTCGGCGTTGGTCATCGGCTTGCCATAGACCTAGATTACGCGGCTGCAAGAGACAGAAGAAGCCGGCGCACGCCCACGGGCAATACGCCGGCTCCGGTTCTGAAAGCCGCGTCGGGCGAACCCGCGCCGCTTCTTGAGGATCAGTCGTCGAGGTCCGCGTCCGGCCCCGCCATCATTTCCTCGGCAACCGCGTCGGTTCGGCTGCGGATCGCAGCTTCCAGGCGGTCGCAAGTCTCCGGATTTTCCTTGAGGTATTCCTTGGCGTTCTCGCGGCCCTGGCCGATGCGGACCGAGTCGTAGCTGAACCACGAGCCCGATTTCTCGACCAGCCCGGCCTTGACGCCGAGGTCGAGAATTTCGCCGATCTTCGAGATGCCTTCGCCGTACATGATGTCGAACTCGACCTGCTTGAACGGCGGCGCGACCTTGTTCTTGACCACTTTCACCCGCGTGGTGTTGCCGACGATTTCGTCGCGGTCCTTGATCTGGCCGGTGCGGCGGATGTCGAGGCGCACGCTGGCGTAGAACTTGAGCGCATTGCCGCCGGTGGTGGTTTCCGGATTGCCGTACATCACGCCGATCTTCATCCGCAGCTGGTTGATGAAGATGACCATGCAGCGCGAGCGGCTGATCGAGCCGGTCAGCTTGCGCAGCGACTGGCTCATCAGGCGGGCCTGCAGGCCGACGTGCGAATCGCCCATCTCGCCTTCGATCTCGGCGCGCGGCACCAAGGCGGCGACCGAATCGATCACCAGCACGTCGATCGCGTTCGAGCGCACCAGCGTGTCGACGATTTCGAGCGCCTGCTCGCCGGTGTCGGGCTGGCTGACGATCAGTTCGTCGATGTCGACGCCCAGCTTGCGGGCGTAGACCGGATCGAGTGCATGTTCGGCATCGACGAATGCGGCGGTGCCGCCACCCTTCTGCGCCTCGGCGATGACGTGCAGCGCCAGCGTGGTCTTGCCCGAGCTCTCGGGGCCATAAATCTCGATCACCCGGCCGCGCGGCAAGCCGCCGACGCCAAGCGCGATGTCGAGCCCGAGCGAACCCGACGGGATCGTCTCGACCTGCATCGCCTCCTTGGAGCCGAGCCGCATAGCCGAGCCCTTGCCGAACGCGCGGTCGATCTGGGCGAGCGCGGCCTCGAGCGCCTTGTGACGGTCCACGTTGGATTCTCTTTCCACCAGCTTCAGTTCCGCCGCCATGACATGGCCTCCGTCAGTTGCCCAGAGTTGTCCGGGCCGTTGCAGGATAATTCCTCAACTGACGGCAGTCGTATTCCATTTGTTCTCATGGAACAAGGGGGGAACGAAAAATATTTCGGCGTCTATCCCCCTCCGTCAGGTACGCGCTTCTGCTACGGCCCGACTCCGCTTTTGGGGCCGGAAAGGGTAGGACCGGTGGTATGGGTGAGACAGCCACATTCCGAGGGCGCGCGACGACATCGATCGTTGGCGGCATTATCGCCGCCCCGGCTTCCTACATCGTTCAACGAGCTCTCGGCGCCTGGGGGGTGCTCGACCCTCTATCCGACTGGCTCGGAAAGTGGCTCAAATTGAACGTCTCACCCGAAGCCGCTGGATGGACGGTTGCCGTTTTCGTGGTGCTCACGATCTACGGGATCATCCTGTGGCGCGTGTGGCGTCCGCGTCATATCCACCACAAGGAATTGCCGGCGCAAACCGTGCCTATCGCGTCGGCGGAGAGGCAATTCATTCCAGCGAAGCCCAATCCCAAGAAAGAGCGGCAGCGTGATTTGATTACCCAGGGGCGCAACATCGCCTTTGGATATACTCATGAAAATCCTGAGGGAGGCTTTCGCGCCTATCTGGAGGGGCAGCGCGCTTACGCAGATATACGCCCGCATTTGAGCGAGGAATATCGGGCCAAATTGCATGCCCAGCGAACTCTATATGCTCAAGCCGATGGGGCCAAATACGAGACTCTGGTGCAGTGGTTTCTAGATGAAATAGACCGGCTCGAACGGGAGTGGTTTCCCACGCGCGCCGCGGTTCAACGCGACGCAGAGGAGGCCAGAGGGCCAGACCCGCTCCCCAGTGACGGAGAGCAGTTTGCCCAGTTCGAGGCTAGGGTAGAAGGCCGCGCTAAGATCGAGCGCGACAAAGGCCTGTCGGAAGCCTTGGCTTACGCGCGATCGGCCTTTGGGGACACGGTTTCATGCAAGCCGTTTCGCAAGGTCTCGGCGATGCCAGCAATCTCGTCGATACCTTCCGGCAGCTCGCCCATGATGAGAAACTAACGGTTTGGGGAAAGCGCTCTCCAACCGGAATCCACGAAAAGATCAAAGCGGCTTTTTGGCTCGATCATCGGCCGGAATGGTTCGATTTGTTGAGGAACATCGCGCGCACTGAGGCGACGACCCGCAACCCCGTGGAGAGCGATCAATTCTCTGACCTAATGGTCAGCAGAGCCGAGTTCGAGAAGGAGGAGTGGCCACATGGCTGATAAGGAAAACGACCGATTCGACGGCCTCCTAAAAGCGATGGCGCACGGCGAGCCGCTGACTCTGCTTATGTGACGCAAGGGGATAATCACCAATATTTTCGCGGCTTCCGAGCCAGCCTACACGGCCCCTGCCGGCCGTACTTCCCAGCTCACCTCGCGGCGGCCGTTGGCGGGCACCGTGACCTCGACGATCGTCTCGCCGTCCTTGAGCCGGGTGCCGCGCAGCCCGCGGAACTGCCAGTCGCTCGGGGTGCCGAGCACTACCCGCACGGTGACCGGATTGGCGTTGGCATTGGTCAGCGTGGTGCGCATCGGCGTCCAGCGCAACGGCTGCTCCTGCGGATCGAGTTCGCCCGGTCGCTCGCACAGCGCGAAGACCTGGGCGCTGGCGCCGAGCGTCAGCTCGACGTCCTGCCCTTCGGCATAGTCGCGAAGGCGCTCCTCCGCCACGAGTTGCTCGCCGAACGCGCCCGAGTCCCCTGACGCCTCGAACACGGTGATCCCGCCCATCGGCAGCGCCATGCCGAGGCCGTGGCGCCGGTCGTTGACCGTGGCCAGCAGCATGCCCGCGGGCAGCGGATCGTCGCGGTTGTCCCACGGCGCGCAAGCGATCTTGTAGAGCAGCCGCCCTTCGACCTTGTCTTCGTCTAGGAACACCACCTGCTTGAGGCTTTTGGCCGCGACCGTGACCCGCTCGGGCACGCGATAGAGCTTGAGGTCGCCGAGCGCTTCCTCGACCGCCTTCATCTCCGCCCGCATCCGCGAGCCAGTGACAACCACGCTTGCCTCCTGCGCGTAAGCCGCGTCGGCCATCGGCGGCGGCGGAGGCGGCGGAGCGAACTGGGGCAAGCGGTTCAAATTCATCTCAAGCTCGTCCGCCGAGCCCGCCGCGGTGCTGCCGAACGGATAGCAGGTCAGCGCCAGCGGCCGCGCGTCAGGCGGGTCGGACAGCTCGTCGAAATCGCTGACCACGTTGAGCCTGCCCGCCACCACCAGCAGCTCGGCATCGGGAAAGCTCTGGCCGTTGTCGTTGAGCAAGGTCAGCCAGCTCATCAGCCGCAGCCTGACCTGATCCCCGCGACCGCCTTCGTCGAGCGTGGCGACGTAGTGCGCCTGCCAGTCGAAGCCCCATGCGAGGTAAGTCAGCTCGACGGTGTAAGTCCCACCACTGGCATCGCGCGTGTCGACGCTGAACACCGGTTGCGCCGAAAGCCCGGCGGGCACGCGGTCGAAGGTAAGCTGCTCGGGAATGCCGGAGCAACGCACCGCCTCGAAGCCCTGGCTGGTCTGCAGCACCAGGCCGCCGTCGGCTCGGGTGCGGACGATGGCATCCTCGGCCAGTGCCTCGCCGGTCGCCGGATTGGTGCGGGTCACTGTCACCCGGTTGCCGAGCGTGCCGTCGACCAGCGAGGCCGGGCTGAGCAAGTCGGCGTTGCGGTTCTTCTCGATGGTTCCGCCGGGCAGGCCGGTGACGATCGCGCTGACCGCGACCATGCCTTCGGCGACGCCGGTAAAGCGGATCGTCGATTCGCCCGGCGGCAGCGTGACCGTGCGCTTCTCGGTGATCATCGCGAAGCCCTGGGGCCAGTCGCGGTTCATCGTGTCGTCGACGCCGCGGTTAGGGTCGCGGTACAGCGTGACCGCCAGCGCCGACGGCGCCGAAGCGTCGACCGCCTCGCGCGCGGCCAGCGGCGCGGTCCACACTCCGGCGACGAGCGCGAGGATGAGGGCGGCGCGGCGCATGGCCTGTCCTCCCTAGTACCGCGTCTCGTAAGTAACGCGGACCTCGCGCTTACCGTTGGCGGGCACGGTGATGACGTACTTGCGGCGGTCGGCATTGAGCTGCGTGCCGGGAACGTCCTCGCTGACCACGCGGAAGTCGCGCGTCCACCAGCCGTAATCGAGCCCGCCCTGGACCAGTTCGACATCGACTGGCGTCGATTTGGCGTTGGTCAGCGTGTAGCGCATGGTCGTGCGCCAGTAATCGACCGTGCGGTCGATTTCGATGGCGCGCACTTCCTCGCCGTTGATGGTCACGCGATAGCGCGCGCTGCGCTCGAATTCGTCGCCGGTGATACGGTCGCGGCGCTCGACTTCGGCCTGGACGAACACGTCGAAGGCATCGCCCGTGGAAAGAGTCAGCTCGCTGCCCATCGGGGTGTGGCCGATGGTGTTCTCGCCGATGAATTGCGGCGTGCCCTGGCGGTCGCGCTGGTAGAACCGCACCGTGCCGGCCGGCAGCGCATCGCCGAGGCCGCCGTCGCGGCTGGACGAAAAGGCGATCTGGCTCTGCACATTGACCGGCTGCGAATCCGAGCTGAGCCAGCCGACCGAGCGGCCATAGACCTTGCGCGCGGGCACGCCCTGCACGTCGAGGAAGCTGACCTGCTTGGTCTGGTTGTTGGCGATCGTGGTCCGCTCGGCGATCGGGTAGAGGTAAAAGTCGCCGAGCTGCTCGCGGTCGGCGGTCTCGGTGCCGGGCACCATGGTGCGGCCCGGCGGGGGCGGCGGGACATAACGCCCGCGATAGACCGGCGAGCCGCCGCCCATGTTGGGATTGCCGGCGACCAGCAGCGTGTTGGCCGAATGGAACGTGGTGCCGGTGCCGTTCGTCAGCGTGACCCAGCCCTGCATGTCGATCGTGCCCCTGGCCTCGTCGTAGAGCGAGACGTAGTCGGCCGACCACCCGAGGCCCGGCGTCAGGTAGCGGATCGAGGCCGGACGAGTGCCGCCGCGGCGACTTTCGACCGTCACCGACAGCGTCGGCCGGGCGCGCAGGTTGGGCGGCACGCGGTCGAAGATCACCCGCACCGGCAGCCCGTCGTCGCGCAGCACCTCGATGCGCTCGCCGATCTGGATTACCACGCCGCCCGCGGTCGAGAGCACCGTGGCGCGCTCGCGGGTTTCCTGCCCGGTGGCGGGATTGGTGCGGACCAGCGTCACCGTCTGGCCGATCGCCTTCTCCATCAGCTTTTGCGGGGTCAGCAGGTCGAAGTCGAAGTTCTGCTCGACGATGCCGGTGTCGGCGGCGGCGAAGCTCAGAGTTTCTGGCCGGATCATCGCCGAGACGTCGGGGAACGAGATCGTGCTGCGCCCCGAGGCGATAGCGAGCTGGCGCACGTCCTGCACCAGGCCGAGACCGTTGTTGTAGATGGTCACCGACACGTCGCCCTGGGCAGTGGCATCGGGATCGGCCTGGGCGAGGACCGCGGCGCTGGTGAGCAGCGCGGAGGCGGAGACGGCGGTGAATACGGCGGCACGAAAGGTCATGCGGGCTCTCCCCGAGCGGTGTATGTGATAATGTATCAAGCTAAGCCGAGTCGTTCTGAACCAGCGATGAAGCGCGTCCCCCTCCCGCTTGCGGGAGGGGTTAGGGGAGGGCCAGTGCGAGGGTGGCAGACAGGCCCACCCCCGGCCCCTCCCGCAAGCGGGAGGGGAGAAGTTTTACCGCCGGCTCGTCCGCAGTACTTCGCCTACCTTGGCGGCAATCTGGGCGACGCTGAACGGCTTGGCGATGAAGTGCATGCCTTCGAGGTCTATCTCGCGCCGAAGCTGCTCCTCGGCGTAGCCGGACATGAACAGCACCGGCATCCCCGGCACCAGTTGGCGAATCTCGCGGGCCATCGCCGGGCCGTCCATGCTCGGCATCACCACGTCGCTGACCACCATGTCGAAATCGGGGTTGGTCCGCACCGCCTCGACTCCCTCGTCGCCATCGGCGGCGGTGACCACGGAATAGCCCGCGCGGGTCAGCGCGCGCTCGGCGACGGCGCGGACCATGTCCTCGTCCTCGACCAGCAGTACCCGCCCGCCGCCCGACCATTCGCGCGTCTCCTCCTCGACATCGGCCTTGCGCAGCTCGTCCTCGCTCGCCTCGTGGACCGGCAGATAGATGGTGAAGCGCGCGCCCTTGACCGTCTTGTCCGGTGTGACGACGTTGTCGGCGAAGATGAACCCGCCCGATTGCTTGACGATGCCGTAAACCGTCGAGAGGCCCAGGCCAGTGCCCTTCCCCAGCTCCTTGGTGGTGAAGAACGGCTCGAAGATCTTGGGCAGGTTCTGCACCGGGATGCCGCCGCCGGTGTCCTCGGCGACCAGGACCGTGTAGTCGCCGCTGGGAATAATCTCGCTGCCCATCCGGCGCACGTCGCGCGCCTGCACCCGGCGAGTGGTGAAGCTCAGCGTGCCGGTCGCCTGCTCGCCGCCACCCGCCTGGATCGCGTCGCGCGCGTTTACCGCCAGGTTGATCACCACTTGCTCGAGCTGGCGCGGGTCGGCGCGGACCGGGCCCAGGTCGCGGTCGTGATGGGTGCGCAAGGTGATCCGGGCGCCGAGCAGCCGCTTGAGCATCTGGCTGACCTCGCTGATCACGTCGGGCAGCTGGATCACTTCGGGCTGCAGCGTCTGCTGGCGGCTGAACGCCAGCAGCTGGCGCGTCAGGCTGGCCGCGCGGTTGGAGTTTGCCTTGATCTGCTGAATGTCGTCGTAGTCGCTGTCGCCCGGCGTGTGGCGCAGCAGCATCAGGTCGCAGTACCCGATGATCGCGGTCAGCACGTTGTTGAAATCGTGCGCCACGCCGCCGGCCAGCTGTCCCACCGCCTGCATCTTGGTGGCCTGCGCCACCTGGCGCTTGAGGCGCGTTTCCTCGGTCGTGTCGGCCAGGCTCAGCAGCACCGCCGCATCGCCCAGCCCGCGCACCCCGGCGAGGCCCAGCGAGACCGGCTCGTCCGGCTCGGCGCGCAGCCGCACGGCGATGTCGCCGCTCGACGCCGGGCCCTGGCCGAAGCGGCGCACGGCGTCCGACATCGCGGTCTTGTCCTGCCGCACGACCAGGTCCGAGGGATACGGCGGCATCGACTTGCTCTCGAGCCCGGCGGCGCGGCGGAATGCCGGGTTGGCGAACAGGAAATGCCCGTCGCGGTCGGTCATGGCGAGGCCGAGCGGGAGCCGCTCGAGCAGCCCCTCGAGCTGCGGCGCCTGGCCGCGCGCCTCGCCGCCCCAGCCGCCGAGCCCGACGCCGGCATCGAACAGCATCATCAGCGACGGCGCCTCGCCCGGTTTCTGCCCCCCCGCTCCAGATGCCGCAAGCTCGGGATCGACGAGCGGCACGTTGACCAGCGTCTGGGGTGAGCCCTTGCGGCCTTCTCTGGCGAAATAGATGCGGTCGCGCTCGTCCGAGCGGAGCAACGCGACGAAGTCCTGCCCGGCCATGCTGGCGGTCTCGTCGCCGGCGGCGCGGCGGGCGAAGCCGGCGCTGGCGGCCCGGATGGTGCCGTCGGGCCCGACCAGCGCAACCTCGATCCCGGCGGCGCTGAGAATGTGGCCGAACACCCCGGTGATCCACTTGCCGATACCGGCGAGAGGCTCGCTGCGAACTATCGGCGCGAAGCGCCAGATCAGATACTCCTCGCCGCGCCCGGTGCGTTGCGCGGCGGTCGCCCACGACTGGTTGCCCCCGACGATCGTCACTTGCCCGCTGTCGCCCTCGCGCCAGGCGGTGCGCGCGGCCTTGGCCAGCTGTTCGGCCGAGACCTCGTCGACCGGCAGCCGCGGCGGGGCGTGAGCCGAGCCGAACCAGACCTCATAGGCGGTATTGGCGCAGACCAGCCGGTTGGCGCGGTCGGTGATCGCCAGCGCCACGCCCGGCTGTTCGATCGCGGCGACGGTCACCGACCAGTCGGGCATGGCGGCATCCGCTGCGGTAGTGGGCGCGGCGCGGCGCCGGCCGGCGGCAAAGGCGACCAGGCCGAGCACCACCAGGCCCCCGGCATAGGCGGCCGTGACAGCCAGGTTCCCGGTCACCAGCCGGATCAGGGCGATGCTGGCAAGCACGGCCGCCGCCACCACGAGGGTCTCGACCAGCCCGCGCGATTGCCGCTCGGCCACCGGGCTCACGGCGTGGCTGCCCGCAAGGCGGCGCGGCGAGCGCGCCGACGCGCCCACTTGCGCGCGGTCATCCAGCGCCAGGTCCAGACCGAGATCAGGTAACTAAGCGAAGCCGAGACCACCGCGATCACCACCAGGCCAAATGCCGTCACCAGCGTCGCCCCGGTCAGCCATTCGAGCGCCCTTTGCAGGTCGGTCCGCTCGATGGCGGTATTGACCGGGGCCACGATGGTGGCCGCGTCGATCCGCAGCAGCAAGCCGCCCACCCAATAGGCCGCGACCCAGATCGCCGGGGTGGTGAACGGGTTGGTGATGAAAGTCGTCAACGCGGCGAGCGGCACATTGGCCTTGATCGGGGCGCTCAACAGCGCAGCAAACAGGATCTGCGCGAACGGCACGATGATGCCCACCAGCAGGCCGAGCGCCACGCCGCGCGGCACCGAGCGCCGGGTGAAGCGCCACAGTTCGGAGCGCAGTACGCGATGCGCGAACGGGCGGATGAAGCGGTTGCCCGCCATCTGCTCACGCGTCGGCATGTTGCGCTGGGCCCAGTTGAAGAAGCGGCGTTTCATTGTCGGGCCAATCTAGGTGTCATGCCGAGGCATTGCGAGCCGCAAGTCCAGAGTTCTAACCCCGATCGCGCATCACGCGTGCCTTGTCGCGTTGCCAATCGCGGTCCTTGACGGTCTGGCGCTTGTCGTGGGCCTGCTTGCCCTTGGCCAGCGCGAGCTCGACCTTGGCCCGGCCGCGACCGTTGAAATAGACCGACAGCGGCACCAGCGTCATGCCCTTGCGCTCGACCGCGCCGAGCAGCTTCTCGATCTCGCGCGCGTGCAGCAGCAGCTTGCGCGGCCGCTTGGGCTCGTGGTTGTGGCGGTTGCCGTGGCTGAATTCGGGGATGTTGGCGTTGATCAGCCAGGCCTCGCCGCCGCGCACGTCGGCATAGGCCTCGGCGATCGAGCCTTCGCCGCCGCGCAGGCTCTTCACTTCGGTGCCGGACAGCGCGATGCCAGCCTCGAAGGTCTCCTCGATGAAATACTCGAACCGCGCCCGGCGATTGGCAGCGACGGTCTTCACCTTGTCGAACGTCGAGGTCTTGGGGCGGGCCATGGCGGCGCGCATAGGGCCTATCCCGACCTCCGGCAACGGCCACGCGGCGCCTTGCCAAGCGGCCGGCCGGGTGCGAACATGGGCCGGTGTGGAGGGGGTCCGCATGGCAAATATTCTGAAGGCTTTGCTGCGGCTTGCCTGCCTGGCCGCGCTGATAGTCATGCCGCTCGCGGCCAGGGCGGCCGGTCCGCCACCGCTCGCCGCCTTCGGCAGCCTGCCCGACATCGAGCAGATGGCGCTGTCGCACAGTGGCCAGCGCCTCGCGGCGGTCATGTCGATCGGCGGCGAGCGTGTCGTGCTGATGATGACCGCCGAGCTCGACACCTTGCGGATGATGCGGCTCGAGGACGCCAAGGTGCGGTCGATGGAATGGGTCGGCGACGACCGTCTGATCGTGCAGGTCAGCCGCACCGAGACGCTTGGCCCCGATTTCGTGCAGTCGCAGATCGAATTCTACCACGCGCTGATCCTGCCCGCCGACCAAGCGCAGGAGCAGGAGATGGTCTTCGACAACGACCCGACGATGCTCAACGCGGTGTTCGGCAACTTCGGCGTGCGCCAGATCGGCGGCCGCTGGGTGGCCTACTTCTCCGGCGTCGAGCGCGAGCGCGGCGCGCGCGGGTATTACCTCGGCAGCACGGCTCCGGAACTGTTCGCCATCGACGTCGCGACCAACGAGCGGCGGCGGGTGGCGGACCGCGGTTCGCAGGGGTACGGCTACGGCTACTTGCTCGGGCCGGACGGCACGCTGGCGGCGATGATGTCGATCGAGATTCGCAGCGGCACCTGGTCGATCAAGGCTCCCGGTGGCCGGGTCCTCGCCAGCGGGGTTTCACCGAGGGGCGAGGTCGGCCTGGTCACCTTGGGCAAGAGTGGGACTACCCTGATCTACAGCGCGACCGGCGAGCAGGACCGCCTGACGCGCTGGTTCGAGGTGCCGCTCGACGGCAGCGCTCCGCCCGCCGAATGGATCAGGGCTGAAGAGGTCGACCGCCGCTTCAACGACCGGACCAACGGCCAGTTGCTCGGCATCCTGCGCATGGGCGCGAACCGCCGGCCGGAGTTTTTCAATTCCGGGCATCAGCGCGTGGTCAGCCGCATCTACCGTGCCTTCCCCAACCTCGACGTCGAGCTGATGGACTGGACGCCCGACTTTTCGCGGGTGCTGGTGCGCACCACCGGCAACGGCGACAGCGGCACCTGGTACCTGGTCGACATGGCGCAGATGCGCGCGGCCGCGGTCGGCTACGAGCGGCAGGCGCTCGGTCCGGAGTTCGTCGGAGCGATTTCCACGGTCGAGTACAAGGCCGCCGACGGGCTCGAGGTCAGCGGCATCCTGACCCTGCCGCCGGGACGCGAGCCGCGCAACCTGCCGGTGGTGATGCTGCCGCACGGCGGCCCGCACGCCCACGACGAGGCGGTGTTCGACTGGTGGGCGCAGGCCTTCGCGTCGCGCGGCTACGCGGTGTTCCAGCCCAATTTTCGCGGCTCGACCGACCGCGACGAGGCTTTCATGCGCGCCGGCTTCGCGCAGTGGGGCAAGAGCATGCAGACCGACATCTCCGATGGCCTCGCCGAGCTGGCGCGGCAGGGCATCGTCGATCCGTCGCGAGCCTGCATCATGGGCGGGAGCTACGGCGGTTACGCGGCGCTCGCCGGGGTTACGTTGCAACAGGGGCTCTATCGCTGCGCGGTGGCCGTGGCGCCCGTCAGCGACCTCGAAAGGCTCTATTCCGACGAGCTCAACGACGGCGGCCGGTCGGGCATGCTGAGGCGGTCGCTGGCCGAGGAATTCGGTCCGCGCGACGCCTTGGACGAAGTCTCGCCGCGCGAGCTGGCCGAGCGGGCCGATGCGCCGATCCTGCTGATTCACGGCCGCGACGACACCGTCGTGCCGTTCGACCACAGCGATAACATGGCCCACGCCTTGCGCCAGGCCGGCAAGCCGCATCAGCTGGTCGTGCTGCGCGGGGAAGACCATTGGCTGTCCCGCGGCGACACGCGCCTGCAGATGCTCGAGGAAGCCGTGGCCTTTGTCCAACGGCACAATCCCGCCGATTGACCGCCGGGGTTGGCCATCTACACTCTCCGCCCGGAGGGATTGGATGGCCACTGCCGCACGGACCGAAGGCGAGCTGACCGCGACACGCATCCTCGCCAATGCGCGGGCGATGGCGCCGGCGATTGCCGCACGCTCGGAGGAGATCGAGGCGTTGCGGCGCTTGCCCGCCGACCTGGTGGCCGATCTGCGCGCGGCCGGGTTCTTCCGCATGGGGCGCAGCTTGGCCAAGGGCGGGCCGCAGATGACGCTTCCGCAGCATCTCGAGGTGATCGAGGTGCTCGCTCACGCCGATCCTTCGGTCGGCTGGTGCGTCAAGATCGGCACCGACAGCGGGCTGATCGCCGAGTTCCTGCCGCCCGAAGCCTCGGCCCGGCTGCTGCCCGATCCCGACATGATCACCGCCGGCCAGTTCACCACCGCGCACGGGCACCTGGAGCGCGTCGAGGGCGGTTACCGGCTCAACGGCCGCTTCCCGTTCGGTAGCGGCGTGACTCATGCCGACGTGGTGATGAGCGGCGGCGCGCTGATCGAGCACGGCGCGGCGCTCATCGGCCCCGGTGGCATTCCCGAAGGCCGCCTCGCCTTCTGCCGCGCCGACGAACTGACGGTCGAGGACACCTGGCACACCCACGGGCTGCGCGGCAGCGGCAGCCACCATTACCGCGCCGACGGCGTGTTCATCCCCGAGGATCAGGCGCTGCGCATCGAGGCGGCCATGTTCGCCGGCCGCGAGCCGCTCTATTCGAGCGGCTTCAACTGGGTGACGACCATGGCCGCCGTGCCTATCGGCGTGGCCCGCCGCTCGCTCGACGAGGCCAGGGCGCTGGTCCTCGTCCGCAAGGCCGGCCTGCCGCCGCGCCCGATGGCCGAAACCGTCCAGGCACGCGAGGCAATCGCCCGCGCCGAGACCGCGTGGGGCGCCGCCCACGCCTTCCTGCGCCGGGCAGCCGCGGAGTTCTGGGCCGAGCTCGAAACGGGCACGCCCAAGGTCGAGACCAAAGGCCGCCTCGCCCTCGCCAACGTCAACAGCTTCCGCATGGCCGCCGACGTCACGCGCCAGCTGTTCGACCTGATCGGCGCCAACGTGATCTTCCAGGGATCGGTTCTAGAACGCCTCGCCCGCGACGCGCTGACGCTCAACCAGCACATGATCATCGCCCAGCCGGCGGTCGAGGCCTACGGCGCGATGATGCTCGGGCAAGAGCATCCGTCGCCGCTGTATTGACGGCTCCAGACAGAGTTGAAAAAGCACTTGGCGTTGACGCATCCAAGCGCATCAATCGTTGGGGTCGAAGATGAGCTGGCATTCGTCGGTTTCATCCTCTTCAAACCCGTACCATCCAACCCACGATTTCACGTTTCGCCCGGTCCAGTATCGGCAGGCAATTAGACGGCGCTCCTCGTGGGAATAGGTCCAGCCCTCGCTGGAGTAGCTCTCGCCCGGCTCGATGATCGTCTCGTAGATCAGGATGCGGTCGCCGGAGACGATCAGCAAAAGGTTGAGAAGCACTGCGGCGCCGAGAGCATAGACCAGGGCCCGCCCAATCTTCCGATCGAACTTGAGACCCGCCAAGTCACGGGGCTCGATGTTCGTTGCGCTGATCGGCGGCAGAGGTTCTTCAGGGGACCCGGCAGCGGCGAGCAGCGGTTCAGGGGCGGGCGTACGGAGAGGCTCTACCTTACGCCCTTCCAGCTTGCCCAGCTTCTCGATCGCCAAAGCGCGGCGTTCCTCGGGCGTATCAGGGTGGGAGATCATCTCCCGCAACTTGGCGACCAATTCCTCTCGGTAGCGCTTTTCCTCCGCATTGCCGCCCCAGCCGACCAGAGCGAACGGCACCAGGGCAACCAGCACCGGAACGGCTCCCCAAATGCCGGCCAGCTTCATCGCGAGCGCGAGAACGGTGCAGACGACTAACGCGCCATCAACGCTCTTCCTGTCATCGGAGAAGGGCAGCCTAGATTTGGTCGGCCCCAGCCGCGGATTCGCGATTAGCGCCGCTGGCACCGCAAAAAACGCCAGCACGACCCCTATCAGAATGCTGCTAGCCAACGTCTCGACAATGTCAGGATTGACTAGGTCCGGCTTCGGCGATGTGGTCAAAAAGCCGAACAGGAAAGCGGCCACCGGCCATGTGCGAAGTCGCACGTTTCTCTTGTTGTTGTGAGCCAAGGCAGCCTCCCCGCATAGGCGCGTCGCCCTAGAGCCGCGCGGTCAGTAGCTCGCCAGCGTCGATCAGTCTGGGCCTCGCACTAGCCCTCCGCGAGCCTCAGGCCAACCCCACCTCCGCCAGCGCCGCATCCACCGCCTTGCGCCCCGCCTCGCTGCACGGGGCGATCGGCAGCCTTGTCTCGCTGGTCAGCCAGTCATGCAGCCTCGCCAAAGCGTACTTGGTCGGCGACGGGCTGGCGTCGGCGAACAGGGCCTTGTGGAGAGGGAACAGGCGTTCGTTGAGCGCCCTCGCCCGTTCGAAATCGCCGGTGACCGCTGCGGCGTGGAATTCGGCGCAGAGTTTCGGGGCGACGTTGGCGGTGACCGAAATGCAGCCGACCTGGCCGAGGGGGTAGCCAGCGAGTGCTAGGGGGTCGTCGCCGGAGAGCTGGCAGAAATCAGGCCCCGCCCCGATCCGCTGCACCACCACGCGCTGCAGGTCGCCGCTGGCGTCCTTCAGACCGACGATCTTGCCGGGGAAGCGCTTGGCTAGCTCGATCACCGTATCGGGCAGCAGGTCGGTGACCGTGCGGCCGGGCACGTTGTAGAGCACGATCGGCAGCTCGCTGTGCTCGGCAAGGTGCGAGAAATGGGCCAGCAGCCCGGCCTGGCTCGGGCGGTTGTAGTAAGGCGCCACGCACAGCGCGGCATCGGCGCCGCGCTCCTTCGCCGCCTTGAGGTGGCCGACGGCGACGCGGGTGTCGTTGCTGCCGCAGCCGGCGATCACCGGCACGCGCCCTGCGGCTTGCTCGACGCACAATTCGATCACCCGGTAATGCTCGTCGTAGTCGAGCGTGGCGCTTTCGCCGGTCGTGCCGCACGGCACCAGCGCGCTCGACCCGCTGTCGATCTGCCAGTCGACCAGCTTGCGGAAAGCCGCTTCGTCCAACGATCCGTCGCGAAAAGGAGTCACCAGAGCGGGAATCGAGCCAGAGAACATTTACAGCGCCTTCGCGTTTGATTCTAAGCGTGCCGGGCGGGTACCCTTGCGCGCGCCTGAGAAGATCGTGCGTTCAGCGCCTGATAAGGAGACGGTCGGCAAGATGTCCAGCATGGTTCGCAACGCGCTGATCGCAGCTCTCCTTTCTTCCGTCGCCATTGCCACCCCGGCGCTCGCCCAAGACGAGCGCGGGCGCGCCTCTTTGGTCGCGACTCAGCCGTCGAGCGCAGCGGCCTGGGCGATCAGCCGCTGGGAGCAGCTCCAGGCGAGCCCGCGCTTCTCGTTCGAGGACTACGCCGGGTTCCTGCTCAGCTATCCGGGCTTTCCCGACGAGGACAAGCTGCGCGGGTACGCCGAAGCCCGCCTGGCCGACGAATATGTCGCCCCCGAGTGGTTGCTGGCCTATTTCGACCTCCACCCGCCGCTGACCAATTCCGGCCGCGCCGCCCAGGCGCTGGCGCTGATGGCGGCGCGGCCCGGCGAGGCCGAAGCGGCGGCGCGCGCGGCATGGCGCGGCGGCGAGATGAGCCCGACCGCCGCCGCAACGCTGCTCGCCACGTTCGGTGCCCGGCTGACGCCCGAGGACCACGACGCGCGGATGGACGCGCTACTCTGGCAGCGCGACGGCGCCGCGGCCGCACGGCAGCTCGGCCTGGTCTCCCCGGCGCGCGCCGGCGTGTTCGCGGCGCGGCTGGCGATCCTCCAGAGCGGCGACGGCGCCACCTCCGATCCCTCGGCGCTGGCCGATCCGGGCTATGTCTACAACCGCAGCCGCGAATTGCGGCTCGAAGGGCGGGCGCAGGAAGCGGTCGTGCTGCTCGCCACCCGCCCGCCGCTCACCGGCAGGCCGCACGACGGCCAGCGGTGGATCGACGAGCACCTCAACGTCGCGCGCATCGCCACAGCCGGCTCTGCCCAGCAGATCGCGCTGCGGGCGAGCGAGGCGTTCGCATCCGAGGAGGAAGTCGCCGGCGGATCCTTCGAACTGCGCGATGACTACACTTCGCTGATGTGGCTCGGCGGCACCCGCGCGCTGTGGGAGCTCGGCGATGCCAACGGTGCCGCGCCGCTGTTCTATCGCTACGGCGCCGCTGCCAAGACGCCGCAGACGCGCTCCAAGGGCTTCTTCTGGGCAGGCCACGCTGCCGCCCAGGGCGGCAACACGGCCGAGGCGGCGCGCTATTACGAGATGGCCGCGGCCTACCCCGAATATTTTTACGGCATGCTGGCGTTCGAGCGGCTCGGCCGGCCGCTGCCGGCGTTCGCCACTGCGGCGCCGCAGCCCAGTGCCGATCAGCGCGCGGCCTTCCTGGCGAGCCCGCTGCCCCAGGCGCTGGCCGTGCTGGCGAGCAGCAGCCATAGCTGGCAGACCAAGCGCAAGTTCTACATGGCCGCCGCCAACCAGGCGCGGACCGAGGCCGAGATGGCGCTGGTTGGCGAAGCGGCGCGCGATCTCCAGCTGCCCGAGCTGGCCGTGGTGGTCGGCCGCGTGGCGCCGGAGAAGGGCTTCGCCAGCTTCTCGCCGGTCGGCTTCCCGGTGGTTCCGATTCCGCCCGAGGCCGACTTTACCTGGGTCCACGCCATCGCCCGCCAGGAAAGCGAGTTCGACCGCAACCGCATCAGCCATGCCGGCGCGCAAGGGATGATGCAGCTGATGCCGGGCACCGCGCGCGAGCAGGCCGGCAAGCTCGGCCTGGCCTATATGTCGGCCTCGCTGCGGCCCGATACGCAATACAACATCCGCCTCGGCAACGGCTATTTCCAGCGCATGATGGCGAGCTATGGCAGCTATCCGCTGGCGGTCGCGGCCTACAACGCCGGCCCCGGCAACGTGAACAAGTGGCTGCGCGAGAATGGCGATCCGCGCACCGGAGCAGTCAGCTGGATCGACTGGATCGAGAAGATCGGCCTGTTCGAGACCCGCAACTACGTCGCCCGGGTGATCGAGAACGCGGTCGTCTATGAAGCGCTCCACCCGGACCGGGCGACATTTGGCCGACCCCGCTCCGTCAGCGAGTTCCTGCACTAGCGTGCAGCCAGCCGAAAACCTCATCACTTCCGCGGGGCTCACCGCGCTCAGGGCACGCTACGACCACCTGCTCGACACCGAGCGGCCCGAAATCGTCGCGGTGGTCAGCTGGGCGGCGGGCAACGGCGACCGCAGCGAGAACGGCGACTACATCTACGGGCGCAAGCGGATGCGCGAGATCGACCGCGAGTTGGCCCATCTGGCCAGACGGATGAAGGCGGCGCGGGTGGTCGATCCGGCCCAGGCGCCCGACCAGGCCCACGTCTGGTTCGGCGCCACGGTCACCATCGCCGATAAGGACGATGTCGAGCACAAGGTCACGCTGGTCGGCGACGACGAGCAGGACCCCGCCGCCGGCAAGCTCGGCTGGAGCGCGCCGCTCGCGCGGGCCTTGCGCGGCGCCGCGGTCGGCGACTTGCGCACGGTGCGCCTGCCCACCGGGGAGAAGGAATGGGAAGTGCTGGCGATAGCGTACCCGTCGCCGTAAAGTCCGCCGCAACCAGGGGGAAAAGCCGATGTCCAATCTCGCCGTCGTCAAAGGGATCTACCAGTCGTTCGCCGCCGGCGATGTACCCGCGATTGTCGCCGCGATGAGCCCAGACATCGAGTGGAACGAGGCCGAGAACTTCCCCTATTCCGACGGCAATCCCTATCGCGGGCCGGAGGCGATCCTGGGTGGCGTATTCGCCCGCATTCTCGCCGAGTGGGAGGGGTTTTCGGTCGAGCCCGAGCAGTTCCACGATGCCGGCGACACGGTGATCATGACCGGCCGCTATACCGGCACCTGCAACGCCACCGGCAAGGCGATGAACCCGCAAGTGGCGCATATCTGGACGCTGGCGGGTGGCAAGGCGGTCGGCTTCCAGCAGCTTTGCGACACGCTCGCCGTGGCCCGGGCCGCCGGGAACGTCTGACAGGCCGCGCATGAAGAAGCTGGCCCTCGCTGCGGTGCTCGCGTTTCTCGCCGCGCCGCTGGCCGCCAGGGACAGCCTCGGGGTGTTCGGCGAGTGGGGCGCGTTCCGCGATCCATCGACACCGCGCTGCTACGCGATCACCGCGGCGGAGATCGCCCCGCGCTCGGGTCCCTCACAAAGAACCCAGGCCCCGTTTGCCAGCATCGGCACCTGGCCGAGGCGCAACGTGCGCGGGCAGGTCCATTTGCGACTATCGCGCACGACCGCCCAGTCGGCCGCGATTTCGCTCAGCGTGGGCACCCAGCGATTCGCGCTCACCGGCGGCGGGGGGGACGCGTGGGCGCAGGACCGGCGGATGGACGCGGCGATCGTCGCGGCGATGCGCTCGGCCGGCTCGATGAGCGTCAGCGCTCGAGACCGCGCCGGCAACCGCTTCACCGACCGCTACAGCCTCGACGGTGCCGCTACCGCGATGGACGCCGCCACCGTGGGGTGCGCCAGAATACGTTGAGGCATCCGCTAGCCAATCGGGCACCCTCGCCCTATATCGCGCAGCCCCATGACCCAGACCGCCCTGATGCCGATCCCCGGACCGATCGATCCGGTGCCCGTCGCGCGTGCCATCACGCCGCGCGCCGATGGGCGCGTCGATTTGATCGGTCTGACCAAGCCCCAGATCGCGGCGCTGTTTGCGCAAGCGGGGCTCGACGCGAAACAGGCGAAGCTGCGCGCCAAGCAGGTGTTCCACTGGCTCTATCACCGCGGCGTGGCCGAATTCGCGGCGATGACCGACATCGCCAAGGCGATGCGCCCGTGGCTGGCCGAACGGTTCGTGATCGGCCGGCCCGAAACGATCGAGGCGCAACTTTCGAGCGACGGCACCCGCAAGTGGCTGCTGCGCACGGCGGATGGCCACGATTTCGAGATGGTCTTCATCCCCGACGCCGACCGCGGCACGCTTTGCGTTTCGAGCCAGGTCGGCTGCACCTTGAACTGCACCTTCTGCCACACCGGCACGATGCGGCTGGTACGCAACCTGACCCCGGGCGAGATCGTCGGCCAGGTCATGCTGGCGCGCGATGCCTTGGGCGAATGGCCGAAGGGCGCGATGGACGTCGCGGACGATCCCGATGTTGCCGAATACACCGCCGACGGGCGCCTCCTCACCAACATCGTGATGATGGGCATGGGCGAACCGCTGTACAATTTCGACAACGTTCGCGACGCGCTCAAGCTGGTGATGGATTGCGAGGGGCTCGGGCTGTCGCGGCGCCGGATCACGCTGTCGACCAGCGGGGTGGTGCCGATGATGGCCCGCGCCGGCGAGGAGATAGGGGTCAACCTCGCGGTCAGTCTTCACGCCACCAACAAGGCCGTGCGCGACGAGCTGGTGCCGCTCAACAAGAAGTACGGCATCGACGAGCTGCTGGCCGCCTGCGCCGCCTACCCCGGCGCCTCGAACTCACGGCGCATTACCTTCGAATACGTCATGCTCGCGGACAAGAACGACAGCGACGAGGACGCGCACGAGCTGGTCAGGCTGCTCAAGCGCCACAAGCTGCCGGCGAAGGTCAACCTGATCCCGTTCAACCCGTGGCCTGGCGCGGCTTACGAATGCTCGAGCCCCGAGCGGATCAGGCGCTTCTCCGCGATCGTGTTCGACGCCGGCATCTCGGCCCCGGTGCGCACCCCGCGCGGCCGCGACATCGATGCCGCCTGCGGCCAGCTCAAGACTTCGGCCGAGAAGAAGAGCCGTGCCGAGCTCGACAGGCTGGCGGCGGAGCAGCAGGCCGCGCCCGGCTAGGCTCTCAAACGAGAAATGGGGCCAGCCTTGCGGCTGACCCCACTCTCACCGGCGGTGGATCCCGAAGGATGCTTTACGCCTGGCGTCTCGATGCCTGCTTTCCCTCTTGCGAGTTCGAACTGGCTCCTTTTCGCCCGGCGCTCGCGCCGGTGCCGGTTCCGTCGGGGGCCGGTTGGGTCCGAAGACCTTCCCCTACCGCCCGGCGGTTCCGAGACCGATCTCGTCGACCTGGACCTCAAACGGCTTTCGCTTTGCCCGGGGGCTCCACGAAATCCTCGGCACCAAGCCGGCAAATCCGGCCTTCCGATTTTGCGCCCTCACAGCTTCAACGGTCTGGGATTTGGTCTGCTCCAGGACGAACCTTTGAGCCTTCCTCTTCTCATTCCTCCACCGCGCGGCATCTCGCCATCGCGTCGAAGCGGTTCCAAAATCCCTTCTTCCTCGCCGGCCTTTCAGCCTTTGTCTCGGAAGGGCCAATCCCCGTCTCGATGATTGGAAGCTGCGCCTTGCAACCGATTCGGGCAAGCGCGGGACCGTCCACTTATCCACGGAGGGCCAGAATGGCAGTGGACAGCAGTGGATAACTCAACGGTTCGTCGCAGATACGGACTGATTATCCCCGGTCGCGTTGGCCCAATAAACGCAAGCGGAGCGCATTTAGCTTGATGAAGCCCGCCGCGTCCTGCTGGTCGTAGGCCCCGGCGTCGTCCTCGAAGGTCACGTGGCGTTCCGAATAGAGGCTCTGGGGCGACTTGCGGCCGACCACGCTGGCCAGGCCTTTGTAGAGCTTGAGCCGCACGGTGCCTGAAACTTTCGCCTGGCTGAGGTCGATCGCCGCCTGCAGCATCTCGCGCTCGGGTGAGAACCAGAAGCCGTTGTAAATCAGCTCGGCATATTTGGGCATCAGCTCGTCCTTGAGGTGCGCCGCGCCGCGGTCGAGCGTGATCGATTCGATGCCCCGGTGCGCCCGGGCGTAGATCTCGCCGCCCGGCGTCTCGTACATTCCGCGGCTCTTCATTCCCACGAACCGGTTCTCGACCAGATCGAGCCGGCCGATGCCGTGTTTCTTGCCGAGTGCGTTGAGCGCGGCGAGCAAGGTGGCCGGGCTCATCGCCTCGCCGTTCAGCGCCACGCCGTCGCCCTTCTCGAAGTCGAGCGTGATGTATTCCGGCGCGTCCGGCGCATCCTCGGGATTGTCGGTGCGGCTATAGACGTAATCCGGCACTTCCTCCCACGGGTCCTCGAGCACTTTGCCCTCGCTCGAGGTGTGCAGCAGGTTGGCGTCGGTCGAGAACGGGCTTTCGCCGCGCTTGTCGGTGGGCACCGGGATCTGGTGCTGCTCGGCCCAGGCGATCAGCGCGGTCCGGCTGGTCAGGTCCCACTCGCGCCACGGGGCGATGACCCGGATGTTCGGGTCGAGCGCGTAGGCGGAAAGCTCGAAGCGAACCTGGTCGTTGCCCTTGCCGGTGGCGCCATGCGCAATCGCATCTGCGCCGGTCTCGTGGGCGATCTCGACCAGCCGCTTGGAAATCAGCGGCCGGGCGATCGAGGTGCCGAGCAGGTAGTCGCCTTCATAACGCGCGTTGGCGCGCATCATCGGGAATACGAAGTCGCGCACGAACTCCTCGCGCAAGTCGTCGATGTAGATGTGCGCGTCGGGCACGCCCATCAACCGCGCCTTGGCGCGCGCCGGCTCGAGCTCCTCGCCCTGGCCGAGATCGGCGGTGAAGGTGACGACCTCGCAATTGTAGGTCACCTGCAGCCACTTGAGGATCACGCTGGTGTCGAGCCCGCCCGAATAGGCGAGCACGACGCGCTTGATCTGGTCGGACATGGGCAGGCTCCGGCGAGAGAATTCGCTGCGCGCTTAGAAGCGCGCACGGCCGCGCGCAACCGGGGCGCCTCGAGCAGCGCCGCAAATCCTGACGGAAATTGTGGCGCGTCGGCGCGCAAGATGCTGTTATGGCCGTGGACAATCGCTTCCGGGGGGGTCAGGCGATGAAGCGAGCACTCGTTTTTGCAGCGGCGGCGCTGCTGGGTATCGGTGTGACTCAGTCGGTCGTGGCGAGTTCGAAGCCAGATATCGCGAAGACCTATTTCGAGCGGCGCAACTGCCACCTCGCTTACGACGTGCTGGTCGAGGACAACTCGGCCGGCCGTGGCATCGCGGCCGCCGATGTCGAGTGGGCGCGGAGCTACGAGAACGCGGGCACCGCCGGCGAGGCTTGTCCCGAACCACCCGAGACCCTGCTCGCCCGATCAAGCAACCGCATCGTCGCCAACCAGGAAGTGCTCGCGGTGGTCAACCGCTATCGCGAGCGGGACCCGCGAGCCAAGTTCGAACTGGCGTACTCGGTCCTGACCGGCAAGTTCACCGGGGTGGGCCCGGAAGTGGGCTGGGCGATGCTTAGGGAGGCAGCCGCTGCTGGGGAGCCTTCCTCGCTGTTCCTGCTCGGCAACGGACACGTCGCGGGCCTGTTCAACAACAACCAGGCCGATTACGCGAGCGGACACCCGCTGATCGAGCAGGCCGCGCAGGCCGGGCACATCGATGCGATGTTCTTGGTCGGCAACATGTACAAGGAGGGGATCGGCGTGCGGAAGGACTCCCGCCGCGCCTTCGAGTATTATCGCCAGGCCGCCGAGCGAGGACATTCCTACGCCACGATCATGGCCTTCTCGATGATCAGCGAAGGCGAAGGCACGCGCAAGGATTTCGACCTCGCCTACCGTCTCGGCCGCAGCATGGCCGAGCAGGGCGAAGTCTATGGCGCGGTCATGGCGGCGAGCGCGCTGCTGCAGAGCCGCGACGTGCTCGCTCACAAGGACGAGGCGCTGTACTGGATGGACGTGGCGATCCGTGATGGCGACGCCGATATTCGGTCCCAGATAACGCCGCTCAGAGCGCAGGCGGTCGAGATATATAACCGGCCGCCGCCGCCGCCACGCGACTACTCGCCGCGGCCGTTCAAGGCCTGTCCGATGAAGACAGTGTGCCTGGTCAACAGCAGCGGTGTCCAATGGCAATGCACCACCAACAAGGACTATTGGAACGACTGCGACGGCTGAACGGCCGACGGCCTTGTAGGCCTACCGTATGACCCGCGCCTCGAGCTGCGGATTGAGCGTGGCGACGTGGTTGAGCCAGGCCTTGGGCTTGCGCAGCATGTCACGGGGATAGTCGACCATGAGGCCGCCGAGCTCGGCGATGCGGCCGACGAAGTGGATGCAGTTGCGGGTGTCGAGGTCGTAGTACCTGCCCGGTGCATCGCGCCAGGCGATCACCTCCGCCCTCATCCGATGGTAGGTCGCATCCGAGACGGTCAGGGTGAAGTGCCGGTTGGTGGTGCGGATATACCTCGGCTTCTCTGTGTAAATCCCGTGCTCGACCGGACCCATGAGCACCGACGGACCGGCGACCTTGGCGGAAAAGCCGAAATTCTCGTCGATCGATTGCCCGGTGGCGTCGAGCCTGCCTTCGAACACCACGAAGGCATGGGGGTAGCGGCCGAACACCGAGCCGTTGAAGCTGTGGAAGTGGACCTTTACCTCGGCCTGCGCGGGCCCCGCCCAGGCCATGAGCGCGGCCAGCGCAAGGACGAGGCGGAACACGAAGCGGCGAAACATTGCGATCTAC
>Ga0307505_10000555_pt1 | contig 40190 bp, 41 predicted proteins | sample 23_S_MG_FD_202183 | JGI IMG/M metagenome (GOLD analysis project Ga0307505, IMG submission 202183) | Soil microbial communities from Populus trichocarpa stands in riparian zone in the Pacific Northwest, United States - 23_S | ecosystem: Environmental > Terrestrial > Soil > Riparian zone > Trees...
GCCGAAGCCGATCGAGTCCTTGACGACCGACTGGAGGTTGCTCTGGTTCTTCATGCCGACCGAGATCGACCAGTAGGCCGCGTTGTCGGAGGCCTCATTGACGCGGGCGCCGGTCGCAATGCGGTTCTGGGTGGTCGCCAGGTTCTTGTTGGTCGAAGTGAGGGTCTGCAGCGCCGTCATTGCGGACGCATTGGTGAGCAGGCTGGTCATTTTCTTACGCCTTTGTACTCGATACTCGAACAGCATGCCGGATGGTTCCGGCGAAGTGGCGCGGCATCATGCCGACCGGTACAAATTCCTCATGACCGATCTGCCCCTCACGAACAGACTAGGGTTCGACACGCTGCCAAATGCATAAGAAACACGGTTAACACCGGCTGGTGTCGACCTTGGTTAACGGACTGGAAATGCTGGATTCGTCCGGCCCCGATCGGCCGGACCGGCCTTTCAGGCGAAAGAGCGCACGAGGCTGCCGACGAGCAGGTTCCAGCCGTCGATAAGCACGAAGAATAGTATTTTGAAGGGCAGCGAGACGACTACCGGCGGCAGCATCATCATGCCCATGGCCATGGTGATCGTGGCTACGATCAAGTCGATGACCAGGAACGGCAATACGATCAGGAATCCGATCTCGAACCCGCGTCTTATCTCGGAAATCATGAACGCGGGGATGAGAATGCGGAAGTCGGCGTTCTCTACCGATATGTCGATCTGGTCACGTTCGCGGGCAAGGTCGGCGAACAAATCGAAGTCCTTGTCGCGGACATTGGCTGCCATGAAATCCCGGAAAGGCTCCGAGATACGCACGAAGGCCTGTTCCTCGGTAATCTCGTTGTTGATCAGCGGGCGCACGCCCTCGCTCCAAGATCGGTCGAATGTCGGAGCCATCACGTAAAAGGTCATGAACAAAGCGAGGCTGATCAGGATGAGATTGGCCGGCGTCGTCTGGAGCCCCATGCCCGAGCGCAGGATGGAGAAGACGATGATGAACCGGGTAAAGCTCGTCACCATGATCATGATGCCCGGCGCAAGCGACAGCACCGTCAGCAGGCCGAAGAGCTGGACGATAGTGCCGACCGTCTGCCCCTCGAGCTGGCCAGCGATGCCGCCAAGGTCGAGTTGCTGGGCCGCGGCCGTTCCGGTCGCGGCGAACAGGGCCAGTAGGGTGACGGCTAACCGGATCATTCGAACAGCAGCGTCCTGACGAGGATCGACTTGACCTTGCCCTCGCTGCGCATGGAGGCACGCTCTTCGAGGTCGGATTTGAGGTGCTGGAAGCCGCTGGCGCCTTCGACCTGGTGTATCTTCACCGTGCGCATGTAGGCGAGGATGTCCTGGTGCACCGTCTGGGCGATCATCAGGTCCGTCTGCCCTTCGAAGACGAGAGCGACCTCCAGCCGTACCCATGTCGCCGTCGGGCCGGCGAGGTTGGTCGTGATCGGCTCCAGATAGACGACGCCGAGCGCTTCCTGCTGCTCCGCCAGCCTGACTTCTTCGGCGGCTGGGGCGCCCTCGACGGTGGGTTCCGGCGGCGCGTGCCTGCTGGTGAGGTAGAGGCCCGATGCCCAGCCGATGCCGATCGCCACGACGGTCAGGCCCAGCAGCATGGCGATCTGAAGAAGGAATGATGTCTCCTTCTTCGGGGGGGCGGTATCGTCGATGATCGCCACGGCGAAGCTCCGGTCAGAACGGAAGAACGTTGTCGACTATCTGGTGGCCCCAACCGGGCTGCTGCACCTCGGTCAGGCGTCCGCGTCCACCGTAGGAGATGCGCGCCTCCGCGATCCGTTCGTAGGAGATCGTGTTGGCCGCGCCGATGTCGGAGGGCCGTACGATGCCGGTGATCGTCAGGATACGCATCTCGGCGTTGACCAGCACTTCTTGGGAGCCGCTGATCACCAGATTGCCATTGGGCAGGACGTCGGTGACCACGGCGGCGACGAGAAGCGCGATGTCTTCCGACCGCGCGGTCGCGCCAGCACCCTTGGTGTTCGTCCGCGAATCGAACTCGGCGTTGAGGGCGCCGGCAGTGCCGATGTTCCACCAGGTCAAGTCTGCGCCGACGCCGAGGCCGCGGCCGCTCGTGCGGCTGCGCTCGGACTCGTTGCGGAACCGAGCCCGGTCGTTGATGCGGATGTCCACCGTCAGGATGTCGCCTGCCTGCAGCGCGCGTGCGTCGGTGAAGAACTTGCTCTGGCGGTCGTCCCAAAGCGAATAGCGCTTCGAGCCCTGCGGCGGCGGGCTCGGATAAGTGTAGACCGATTTCGGGTCCATACCGATGCCGTAGCCGACCGGCGACAGAACCGGCGGCCGGTTCACTTCCTCCATCGAGGGGGTGCTGCACCCCGCGAGGACGACAGCCGTCGCGATCAGGAGAGGACGAAGGTTCATGACGGGTCCTGTTTGCGCGCCGCGCTTGCCATGATGCTGGTCAGCGTCGCGGCGGCCTTGCTGTTCATTTCATTGAGAATGATGCCCGCCTGCCTCGACTGAAGCTTCATCAGTATGCCGGCGGCGAGCTCGACATTCACCTCGGCCAGCCTTTCGGCCGCAGCGTCGGGGCGCATGCGCGAATAGATGTCGACGAGGTTGTTCTCGGCCTTCTCTAGGAAGTCGTTGCGGCGTTGCAGCCATTCCTCGTACTCGGCGCGCTTCTCCTCTAGCGCGGCGATGCGTTCGTCGATGTCCGTTTGCAGCGTCTCCAGCTCGCTGCGCTGCATTGCGTAGCGCCGGTCGCGCGCGGCATCGGCGATGTTGGAGCAGAAGCGGCGGATGTCCTCGTCGATCTCGGTTGCCGCGCCGGTAATGGCGTTGACGGCCTGGGTTGCGGCCGGCGTGCCGCCGAAGAGCGTGGCGCCCGCGAGGATGCCGGCGGCCGCGGCGAGGGCGGTCTTGCGACGCGAGAGACTTTCCAGGATGGCCAGCATGGTCATGGTCCTACTGCAGCACGAGTTCGGCCTGGAGGGCGCCTGCGGATTTGATGCCCTGAAGGATCGCGATGATGCCGTCCGGCTTGACGCCCAGGCGGTTCAGGCCGGAGACGAGCGTTTCGAGGTCCGGTCCGTCGAGCATGGCGACCCGGCCATCAGGCTGATCGGCCTCGATGGTCGTGAACGGCTCGACCGCGGTATCGCCGCGCGAGAACGGTTCCGGCTGAACCACCCGCGGCATTTCGGTAATGCGGACGGTCAGCGCGCCGTGGCTGATCGCGACGCGCGAAATCCGGACCTGCTGGCCGATGACGATGGTTCCCGTCCGCTCGTCGACAACCACGCGCGCCGGCGCATCGGATTCGATGACGAGATTCTCAAGTTCGGCGTAGAAGCGCGCCGCAGTGATATCGACCGGGCGATGGATCAACACGGTGCGCGCATCCTGCTCGGCCGCAACCCGCTTGCCGAAGCGGCTGACGGCGTAGTCGTTGATGGCGTCAGTAATGCGCACCGCGGTCGAGAAGTCCGGGTTGCGCAGCTGCAGCGTCATGGTGGTATCGGCGGCGAAGCTGGCGGGCACCTGACGCTCGACGATCGCGCCATTCGGCACCCGCCCGGCGGTCGGGACGCCCTGCGTCAGCTGCTCAGCCTGACCCTGTGCGGTGAAGCCCGAAACGATCACCGGCCCCTGGGCGACGGCATAGATCTCGCCGTCGGGCGCGCGCAGCGGCGTCATGATCAGCGTGCCGCCCGCCAGCGACGTGGCGTCGCCCATGGACGCAACGGAGACGTCGATCCTGGCGCCCGACTGGACGAAAGGTGGCAGGTTGGCGGTGACGATCACGGCCGCCACGTTTCTGGAGCGGCTGGCGCCACCCTGCGTCGAGACGCCGAGATTCTCCAGCATCGCCCGCATCGACTGCTCGGTGAAGGGCGAGCCGCGAAGCCCATCACCGGTGCCCTGCACGCCGATGACGAGGCCGTAGCCGACGAGCTGGTTGTCGCGGGCGCTTTGCAGCACCGCCACATCCTTGATGCGCGACATGGCTTCCGCACCGCCGACGACGCCGACGGCAATGGCCAGACCGAGCAGGAACGACCGTATCATGTTGCGGAAACCCTGATCGTGCCGTCGATCATGACGACGCCCGAAAAGACCGCTCCCGTATCAAGGTTGCGTACCTTGATCAGGTCTCCGGCCGCACCGTGCTGGAGCGGAACGCCGGCCACGGAAATCTCCAGCGCGCCGTGGACGAAGAGCACCTGCACCGGCGATCCCGCCGTCACGAGGTGGGCTTCCCTGACCGAGGTGACGGGGATCATGCGGCCCGGAAGCAGCGTCCTGCGGGCGATCTTGCCTTCGAGCTGGTGCCGGTCGACGGCGACGGCCGCGACATTCTTGAGCTGCCTGCGCAGCGGCACGTCCTCCAGCGAATCCGCAGTCACCGTCTCGCCCGGATAGATCACCCGGGTCGGTATGACGACGGTCTGCTGCGTGAAGGCCGGCAGCACGAGGCCGGCCGACAGCGGCAGTGCCAGAAGCAAGGTTCGCAGGAGCCTGCGGGTCATTTGCGTTATCTCATGCCCTGGGTGACGACCGCGGCCATCTCGTCGGCGGCCTTGATCACCTTCGAGTTCATCTCGTAGGCGCGCTGGGCGGAGATCAGGTCGGTGATCTCCTTGACCGGGTCGACGTTGGAGGATTCAAGATAGCCCTGCTCGACCGTGGCGAAGCCGGGGTCGCCGGGCAGGCCGAAATTGGGTCCGCCTGAGGCGGCCGTCTCCTGGAACAGATTGTCGCCGAGCGGCATCAGGCCGGCCTCGTTGGAGAAATCGGCGAGCGAAAGCTGGCCGAGATCCTGCAGTTCAAGCTGGCCGGCAAAGCGGGCGAAGAACTGGCCCGACTTGTTGATCACCACTTCGACGGCGTCCTCGGGCACCACGATGCCGCCGGCGACGAGATAGCCGTCGACCGTGACGAGCTGCCCTTCGGCATTGGTGTTAAAGGCGCCGGACCGAGAGAAGAGCTGCTCGCCGTTGGCGCCCTCAATCTGCAGCCAGCCATTGCCGGACAGCGCGACGTCGAGCCGGTTGCCGGTGCTGATCATATTGCCCTGCGTATGGATCGTGCGCACGGCCGACGTCTTGACGCCGAGGCCGATATGCGAGCCCTCGGGCACGATGTTCTGGTTGGCGCGGTTGGGCACGCCCTGCATGCGCTCGGCTTGGTAGAGCAGGTCCGAGAACTCGGCGCGGGCGCGCTTGTAGCCGGTCGTGTTGATGTTGGCGATGTTGTTGGCGATGACCTCGAGATTGGTCTGCTGCGCGTTCATGCCGGTGGCGGCGATAGCGAGTGCTTTCATCTTCCAAGGTCCTCAGATCGCCATGCGGCTGATTTCGAGATAGGAGCTGACGATCTTGTCGCGGATCGCGATGGCCGCCTGCAGCGTCTGCTCGGCCGTCATCACCGCGTCGACGACTTCGCGAGTGTCGACATCGCCCTGTATGGCCTTCACGGACAGACCCTCTGCGCTCTTCAGCGTTCCGACGGCGTTGCCGGCCGCCGCCGCCAGAGCCGAGGCGAAGGAGGCCTCGACCGTGGTGTTGGTCGGCATCATGCCAGGGCCGGAAATGTTGGCGAGCCCGTCGAGCATCGCGCTCGGAGCTCCAGTCTTGTCTACTGCCGCCAGACCCTGGATCATTACTGGCCTCTCATCAGCTCGATGGTCATGGAAATCAGTTCACGCGCCTGCTTGATGGACTGCAGGTTGGCCTCATAGCTGCGGTTGGCCTCGCGCATGTCGGCCATCTCGACCAGAACATTGACGTTCGGCATCTTGACGTAACCGTATTCGTCCGCCGCCTCGTGGCCGGGCTGGAATTCTGTCCGGAACGCGGTCTTGTCGTTGGAGATCGCCGAGATATCCACCATATGCGCGCCGGTGGCGCGGTCGAGTTGCGCGGTAAAGGTGATCGTCTTGCGCTGGTAGGGGTCGGCGCCGGGGAAATTGCCGGTCGACTGGACGTTGGCCATGTTTTCGGACACGACGCGAAGACGCTCCGACTGGGCACTTAGTCCCGTTGCGGCGACCTTGAGGGAAGAAATCAGCGGATCCACGCGCTCAGCTCCTCGTCGTCATCATCAGCATCTTGTGGAACGACCGGACGATCGCCGTGTTCAGCTCGAAGGAGCGTCGTACTTCGCCCGACTTCATCAGCTCGTTCTCGAGGACGACCGTATTGCCGGAAGGCATGGTCGGGCGGTCGTCGTTGACCTGCCTCACCGCGAAGCCGCCGCTGCCGGCATTGGCCGCGATGTGCTTCGGATGGGTAGCGCGCATCGCCACCTGCTTCTGGTTGAGCACGGCCTCGAACGGCTCGACGTCCACCGACCCGTATCCGGGGGTATTGGCGTTGGCGATATTGCTGGAGACGGCGGTGTGGCGAACGGCAAGCCAGCGGGCTTGCTGAGACGCCAGATCGAACAGGTTTACGGGTTCCATCGCTACTCCCTTGGCACGTGCCCGCACCTTAGGGAGCCAGTCTTGCGCGGGCCTTGCGAAAGGCCCGCCCCGTCAGCGCTGGATCTCGATGATCCTGTCGAGCGTCGTTACGAGCACCCAGCGGCCGTCGCGCTGCTCGATCGATGCCACCTTGCTGGCGTCGGGCAGGCGCGACCCGGGCTGGACGACCCAGAGGCCGTCACCGTCCTGGATCATAGCCCTTCCGTTGGCCACATGGACCAGCTCGAACTGGACGAGATCGGATGGAAAGGGCTGTTCCGACAAAGAGGAGGCAAGGGGTGGCTCGTCCACCGGCCGCAGCGTTGCGGTCGGGAAGAAGTCGACGTCCATTGACGGAGCCTCGCCGGAGCTGAACGGCTTGCCGATCAGCTGCGGCTGATAGGCGACCTGCGACGGCGTCGGGTTGCCGCGACTTCCCTCGAATACCATCTGCCGGACGCCAAATTTCTCCTGATTGAAGAAGATGTACCAGGGGAAGAGCGCGCAGGTGAGCCCGAGCGTGATGCCGAGTGCGGCGATCGTCACGTCGCCACGGTCGAGCTTCTTGCGCGGCAGGCGCGCGATCGCCGGCCGAGCCACGAGCGTCGATGCCGGATCGCCCGGTAGACGGGCGGGCGCCTTGGTCGTGGAGCGCTTACTGGACAGGATCATCGGAAGGCGTTTCCTTGTTCCTGAGATGCTTTGCCAGGTCGGCGAACGGATCGGCCGAGGGCTTGTCATGAGGCGTCTGCGTCAGCGCCTCGTAGATGATGGGCACCTGACGAACGGCCAGGTCGAGATCCGGATCGGCGCCCGGCTGATAGGCGCCCAGCAGACGGATGTCGCGGGTGTCTTCGAAGCGGGCGATCATCTGCCTCAGCCGCGTCACCAGTATCTGCTGTTCCTTCGTCCACGCCTTCGGCGCCAGCCGCGAGATCGAGGCCAGCGGATCGACCGGGGGATAGCGCCCCTGCTCGGCGATCGAACGGGAGAGAACGACGTGGCCGTCGAGGATGCCACGGATCGAGTCGGCGACCGGGTCGTTGTGGTCGTCGCCGTCCACCAGCACCGACAGGATCGCGGTGATGGAGCCGGCCCCATCGACACCCGGGCCGGCGCGCTCCAGCAGCTTGGGCAAGTCGGTGAATACGGAGGCCGGATAGCCGCGCGCGACGGGCGGCTCGCCGACGCCGATCGCGACCTCGCGCAGCGCGTGGGCGAGACGGGTGATCGAGTCGAGCACCAGAAGCACTTTCTGGCCTTCTTCGCGGAAGTGCTCGGCAATCCGCATGGCCATGTCCGGAGCCCGCCGGCGCATCATCGCGCTCTCGTCGCTGGTGGCGACGACCGCGACGGTCTTGGCGAGGTTCTTCGGACCGATCGTGTCCTCGAGGAATTCGCGCACCTCGCGGCCGCGCTCGCCAACGAGCGCGACGACGACTGTGTCGAAGGCATCGGCGCTGGCGAGCATCGCCAAGAGTGTCGACTTGCCGACGCCGGAGCCGGCGAAAACGCCGAGGCGCTGACCGAAGCAGATTGGCGTGAAGATGTCGAACACCTTGACGCCGGTGCGGAAACCGGTGGCCACCCGCTGGCGCGCCATGGCGGAAGGCGCCTCGCGTGGCTCTCTCTGCGCGCCGGCAATGATCGGGCCGAGGCCATCCACGGGTCGGCCAAGCGCGTCGACCACGCGACCGCGCCAGGATGGGTGAGGCGCCGCACCCCTGTTGCTGCGGATGAAGACGGGATCGTTGATGCCGGCGTCCTGACTGCGCTCATATGGAGCGACGAGGACTTGGTCGGGCCCGATGCGGACGATCTCGCCAAGGCGTGTACCCTCGGCAGAGCGATGGTCCACGATGTCGCCCAGCCGCGCAGTCTCGGACAGGCCGCGCACCCGGTAGTGACTTGGGGAAACCTCGTCAATCCGCCCACCCATACGCAGCAGGGAGCGGTCGCCCGCAAAGCGCGACTGCAAAAGTTCGATAGCCCCGAGCGCCGCTCCCGGTTCAGGATGTGGCGCGGGCGCATTGTCCGCCATGGAGTGGCCGGCGGTTTGCATTGCCTGGCTTTACCTCGGACCGAGGGTGGAGATGGCCTGGTCGAGCGCCGATTCGCTGTCGCGGACAAGTGCCGAAACATGCTCGAAGGCTCTTTGAACCTGGATTAGCCGGGTGATCTCCATCACCGGGTCGACGTTGGAATCCTCCAGATAGCCCTGCGCCACGCCGACATCCATGCGGTCGACGACGGCCTCGGGTGGTCCCCAAGGCACGATGCCGGAGTTGCCGTAGCGGGTGAAGTTGAGGCCAGGCTGGAAGTTGAACAGTCCGATCGCGGCGGCCATCTGTCCGTTCTGGCGTAGTGTTCCGTCGGCGCCGGACTGCGGCGGGCCGCCCTGCGGATCGAGCACGATTGGCGCGCCGCCAGCGTCGAGCACCGGATAGCCCTCGATGGTGACCAGTTCGCCGGTGTCGAGCATGGTGAAGCGGCCGTCGCGCGTCATCACAGGCCCGCCAGGCGTTTCGATGGCGAACCACGCATCGCCCTTGATGGCAAAGTCGAATGGATTGCCGGTCTGCCGGAAGCCGCCGGTCTTCGTCGACAGATAGGTGTCGCCGGCCGAGGCGAACGACACCGATGTCGAGCCGAGCCCGCTGACGACGTCTTCGAACTTAACGCCGGTAGCGCGAAAGCCCACAGTCGACGCGTTCGCTACGTTGTCGGCGATCGTCGTCAGGCGCTTGTCGAGCGCGATCTGCGAGGAGAGGGCGACGTAAATTCCGGATTGCAAGGCGCGTTCCTATCTTTTCATGCTGGCGATGGCCATCAGCGTATTCTGCGAGATGCCGAACTCGACGGGCTGAAACAGGCTGAGCGTCATCGACGCCACGGGCATCGTCGGGTTCTCGACCTCCCAGAGCGTGGTGAAGCGTGTCATCAGTTTCTCTAGCTTCGCCGGGTCCCTGAAATCGTCGAAATCGAACTTGCTCTCGATTATCTTGGCCTGCTTGTCGACATCGAGCTGCGCGATCGAATCAGGCAGGCGCAGCAGCGTGCGGACCACCTTGCTGAGCGCCTTGTCGCCGAGGATCTGGTAGGCGTTCTGGATTTCGGGAGCCTTGCGGCTGAAGTAGAGCGCAAAGCGCACGCCTTCGTTCTGTGCGCCAGCATCCTCTTCCATTGTCTGCCGCAGATACTTGTCAACTGACGGCTTCTGCGCGCGGTTGTAGGTCGTTGCGTCTTCTCCGAGGCCGGCGAAGTCGAATGCCTTGACGAATTCCGCCCACTTTTCATTCGCGTGCTTGTTTGCCGGGCTGTTCTCGCCGGCCGTGCCGCCTTCCAGCATGGTGCGCAGCAACTTCTTGTCTGCGAAATTGTCTTCGAGCTCGTAGGCGCTCATGGCGTAGGCCAGAAGCCGCTCGTTATCTTTGTGCAGGAACTCGTCGATTGACTTTATGTGACCGATATTGGCCGCGAAGTAGTCGGTTTCGCGCTGGACCTCCGCCGGCACCGGCTGCCCGGGTGTCGTGAAGCGGATCGTGAAGAAGCCGGTCGTGCCTTGGTTGGCGCGGTTGAACGTCGTGGCCTCCTCGCCGAGCGCGGCGAAGTTGAAGCTGCGAACGAATTCCGCATAGCGCTTGTCGTTCAGCCTGTTGGCGAAGCTGTCAGGGTTGTCGAGGCCTTCGTCCAGCGCCTTCTTGATGAAGGCCTTGGCGAAGATCATGTCCTCAAGCCCGTGCGCCTTCATCGCATAGTTGAACAGCCGGGGATTGTTCAGGAAATCGTCGATCGACTTCACCTTGCCGATATTGGCGAGGTAGTAGTCGGTGTCCCGCTGGACGACGGGCTGCTTGGATACGCGCGACATGGTCTTGTCGAGGTCGCGCGTCAGCAACTGAAAACTCGTATACGTATTGATCACGCGTCTCTCCTGGCCGGCATAGGAAGAGTTCTGGACCCGTTCTAGCCCAGAATGCTTGCGTGAAGCTGAACGGGTTCCACGGCTTTGGAATGGCTCTCTTCAAGCCTCGCGCAAGCCATGGGGGCTACTCAACATAATGAGCGAGCGCACATGAAGGTGACCCCGTGAGCATTCTTATTGGTTTCGTCGTGATTTTCGGCTGCGTCCTTGGCGGCTACATGGCCATGGGCGGCCACCTCGAAGTGCTCAACCAGCCCTGGGAGCTGGTTATCATCGGCGGTGCGGGCGTTGGGACGTTCCTGGTCGCCAATCCGATGTCGACGGTGAAGGATACGGGCAAGGCGATGATGGAGGCCTTCAAGCATCAGGTGCCGACCGAACAGGACTATCTCGAGACGCTCGGCGTCCTTCACAGCCTGATGCGCGAACTGCGCACCAAGTCGCGCAACGAGGTCGAGGCGCATATCGACAGCCCCGAAGAGTCTTCGGTCTTCCAGGCGTTTCCGCGCGTACTGGCCAACAAGGACCTGACCAACTTCATCTGCGACTATTGCCGCATCATCATTATCGGCAACGCTCGTCCGTTCGAGATCGAGGCGCTGATGGATGAGGAAATCCACACCATCAAGCACGACAAGCTCAAGTCCTACCACGCGCTCGTGACCGTGGGCGACGCCTTCCCGGCGCTGGGCATCTGCGCCGCCGTTCTCGGCGTCATCAAGGCCATGGGCGCCATCGATCAGTCACCGGAAATCCTTGGTGGGCTGGTCGGCGCGGCGCTGGTGGGAACTTTTCTGGGCATTTTCCTCAACTATGCGCTCGTGGCGCCCATCGCCGCCAAGATCAAGATTGTACGCGAGAAGAAGAATCGGCTCTATGTGATCGTCAAGCAGACGCTGCTCGCCTACATGAACGGCTCGCTGCCGCAGGTGGCGCTCGAGTTCGGACGCAAGACGATCTCGTCCTATGACCGTCCGTCGATCGACGCGGTCGAGCAGAGCACGCTGCATGCCGTTGAAGGCGGCCGCAAGGCGGCCTAGCGCGAGCTGGGCGAGGGGCGACAGGAAATGCGAGTGCCGTACCGGGGGTCATCAGGGGCGTGAGCGAAGCCGCAGAAAAACGCAGTTGGATCGTCGAGCGCCTGCTCGGCGACACGGGCGAGCCGGATCACATCATCAAGGCCGCGCGCTCCCTGGGCATGCGCGCCTTGCCTGCGATCCGGGAGAGCCTCAACGAGCAGGTTTCCTACCCGATCGAGATCGAGGTGGAATCCGTCTCGCTTGCCCGGATGGTCGAGGCCCGCCGGCCCGACGCGCTGAACGATGCTCTCGTCGTCGCCGCTTCGGCGACCTCGCCTGACGCACTGATGCTGATCGCCGATTCGCACGCGATCGCGCTGCTGGTGAGCGCGTTGTTCGGAGGCGACCCGGACATGAAGGTCTCGCAGATCGACCGTCCGCTCACCGCGATCGAGCTGGAGCTGGCCTCGGTCGTGTTCGAGGCGACGGCCAAGGCACTCAACGGGTCGGGTGTGCGGGCGTTGTCGATCAAGTTCCCGATGCCGTCCGCGATATCGGGCACCGAGCTGAAGAAGCTGATCATCCGCGACGGCCCGGCCGTGCGCATCTCGTTCACGCTGATGGCGCCGTCGGGTGAGGGGCGTTTCACGGTGATGATGCCGCAGCGGGTGCTGTTGCTCCATCGCGGCGATGCGGTGGCCGATGAGGGTAGCGAGCAGCATCAGGCCGAATGGCGCGAGCGCTTCAGCAAGGAAGTGATGCGTTCGGGAGTGCGGCTGGAGGCGACGATACCGTTGCAGCGCATGACGCTCGGCGAAATATCCAGCTTGGCTGTCGGCCAGGTGATCGAGATGCCCGAAAACGCGCAGACCAACACGCGCCTGGCGGCAAATCGCAAGCAGTTGTTCACCTGCGAGTTCGGCAAACTCGGCCAGAATTTCACGGTTCAGATCATCGAGCCCTATGATGCGGGCAAGGAATTCATTGCCGGACTGTTGCCGCGCTGAGCCCCGCGGCCGGCACTGGTCCCAAGGAGAAAGACATGACCTCGAACATTCCCGATCTCGACAATCTCGGTGGCTTTCCCGGCGCCGATGGTCTGGGCAATTTCGGCGACATGCCGAGCCCGCTGGGTCAGGACCAGCAGGAAGAAGAGCTCAACAAGGCGATAGAAGAGCTGCGCGGCGTGCTCCACGACGAAGAAGCTGTGGATATCGCCGGAGCGCAATCCTTTGCCGCGGCGGCCGCGGCGAGCCCGAACGCCGGCATCATCATGGACATCCCCGTCGACGTCCAGATCGTGCTGGGAAGCGCTGAAATGCCGGTTTCGGAGCTGATGTCGCTGCAGAAGGGGTCGACAGTGGCTCTCAACCGCCGGATCGGCGAGCCAGTCGACGTGGTCGTCAACGGTCGCAAGATCGCCACCGGCGAGATCACGGTGCTCGAGAGCGACCCGTCCCGTTTCGGGATCAAGCTCACCCAGATCATTGATGCTGCCAAGGGGAGCTAGCGTCTGTATTCTAGGACTTAGCGAATCGGGGACAGTTTCGGAATGAGCCTGGAAGGCAAGCTGACAAAGGCTCAGAAGGCCGCTGCCATTCTTGTCGCGATGGGCAAGCCGTCGGCGGCCAAGCTGCTGCGCTTTTTCAAGCAGGAAGAGCTGAAGGCGCTGATCGAGGCCGCGCGCCGGTTGCGCACGATTCCGCAGAGCGAGCTGGAAAACATCGTCGCCGAGTTCGAGGACGAGTTCACCGAGGGTGCGGGCCTGCTCGACTCCGGCGACCAGATGGATTCGCTGCTCAACGAGTCGCTGTCGCCGGAAGAGATCAGCGCGCTGATGGGCTGGGGCAAGCCTTCGCTGATGAACGACGAGGCGCCGCCGGTCTGGCCGGACCTCGCCGAACTGACGCCGGTCCGGCTCGGCGCGCTGCTGCAGTACGAGCACCCGCAGACCATTGCGATGGTGTTCTCCAATCTCGATTCCCAACCGGCCGCCAACGCGTTGCTGACCTTCGAAAAGCCGCTCAGGAGCGAGGTCCTGAAGCGCATGCTGTCCATGACCACCGTGCAACCGGCCGCCAAGCAGCTTGTGGAGAACCAGCTGCGCGCCATGCTTGCCAGTGACACGGGCGGCAAAGACATTTCGGCCGGCCAGACCCGGGTTGCCGGCCTGCTCAACGAACTCGACAAGTCGGTGCTCGACGAGATCGTTTCCGATCTCGAAGAGAGCGGCGTTGAGGGCATCGAGGCGGTCAAGGCGCGGCTGTTCACCTTCGAGGACATCATCGGGCTCGACCAGAAGGCCCGCGTCACGCTTTTCGACGGCCTGTCGACGGAGCTCGTCACGCTGGCGCTGCGCGGAGCGCCGGGCGACCTCATGGAATCGGTCCTGTCCGCAATCGGCGCCCGGTCGCGCCGCATGATCGAATCCGAGCTGACGATCGAGTCGGATGCGGCCACAGCCGCCGAGGTTTCCAGAGCTCGCAAGCGCATTGCGGCGACGGCGATCGGCCTTGCAGCGACGGGCGCGATCGATTTGCCTTCAATGCAGGATGCGGCATAGGTCCGATTCCTGACGGGGCCGCGCAACGTCCAAAAACCAGATCCGTCCACGGGGCCTGAAGCCGAATGGCCGAGGAACAGGACAAGGAAAGCAAAACAGAAGAGGCCACGGAGAAGAAAATCCGTGATGCCGTCGAGAAGGGACAGATTCCTTTCGCCAAGGAAGTGCCGGTCTTCGGCTCGTTCCTTGCGATCCTCGTCTTCATGATCTTCCTGGCCCAGCCGACCGCGGTCGAGCTGGGCAGCTTCCTTGCGATGTTCCTCGAGCGGCCCGACACCTGGTCGCTCGCCACCGAGCATGACGCCGTACTTCTCTATCGGCAGGTCTTCCTCGAGATCGCCAAGGTGCTCGGCAGCCTGATGGCACTGCTGATTGCCGCGGGCCTGATCGCCTCGCTGGCGCAGAATGTGCCCCGCATGGTTCTGGATCGAGTGCAGCCGAAGCTGTCGCGCATTTCACTGATACAGGGCTGGAAACGACTCTTCGGCGCCAAGGGACTGGCGGAGTTCGCCAAGTCGATCGGCAAGCTGGTCCTCGCCGCGTGCGTGCTCATCTTTGCCATGCGCGAGGCGAAGAACGAACTGCTGGCGGGCATGATCACGCAGCCAGAAGCCTTCAGCGCCGTGATTCGTGAAATCGCCATCGAGATCGTGCTGTCGATCGCCATCATCATGGCGCTGATTGCCATCATCGACGTGCTTTGGTCGCGTTTCCACTGGCGTCAGGATCTGCGCATGACCAGGCAGGAGGTCAAGGACGAGATCAAGCAGGCCGAGGGCGATCCGATCATGCGCTCGCGAATGCGCTCGCTGCAACGCGACCGCGCCCGTCGGCGCATGATGGCCGATGTGCCGACCGCGACGCTGGTGATCGCCAATCCGACCCACTATTCCATCGCGCTGCGCTACGTGCGCGACGAAATGTCGGCTCCGAAGGTGGTGGCCAAGGGACAGGATCTGATCGCGCTCAAGATCAGGGAGATCGCAGAGGCGCACGATATTCCCGTGTTCGAGGATGTCGCGCTCGCCCGCTCCATGTACGATCAAGTTTCGGTGGATAGTGTGATCCCGCCTCAGTTCTACCAGGCGGTCGCCGAACTCGTTCGGGTCCTTTACGCAAGCAAGCCAGCGCCCGGCAGGGCAGGGTGACGTCATGAACCGACAGCCCCACTCATCGACCCGAGAGGTCATCGTAGCCGACGCCATCCGCGAGGTGGTGAGCGACCTGCGTCTGGTCGATGTCGGCGATTACATCGCCTACATCCGCCTGGAGCGTTTCGCCAGCATCTCCGATCTGGTCGATACGGCGGCAGAGCTCTACTTCATGCCGGGCACGCTGCGACTCGGGCACGGCGGCGAAGCTCATGTCTCTTGGAGCGCCCCCCCGCGCATCGTGCTCGACCTCGAGCTCCGCCCGGAGGGCGTTACAGTCTATTTTGCGCTGAACATGACTTCGGAGCATGCCTCCGTCGACGTCAACTACGTTGCGTTCGACAATCCATCGCCGGACCCGCTTGAGAACAACGCCCTGCTGGAGCGCGCATTGGAACGGGCTCGTATCCGCAAGACGGAGCCGCTTGCGGCCGGCGAGCCCGGTTAAAGCTCGATTATCCCGAACGAAAAGCGGAACTTCTGAGCGTCGCGTGGCGGCCGCTGCCTTGCGGTTACTATGAGGCTGCCAAATACGCAGCCGTCAGTCGATCATGCCGCAGCGCAGCGCTTTTGCGACCGCGTGGATGCGGTTGACCGCGTTGAGCTTGTGCGTGGTGTTGGTCAGATACTGGTTTGCCGTGTGCACCGAAAGTCCGAGCGACGAGGCGATGTCCTCGCTGGTCAGGCCGTTGGCCGTCAGCCGCAGGCACTCTATCTCGCGCTTCGACATGACCGGCGCCTGCTTCTCCCGCCGCGCGCGGTGCCGCCACACCTCGGCAAACAGGGCGAAGCACGAAGCGTGGAGGTCGCACAACTGCACCTCGTCGATCCCGATCGCCGGGCCGGCGAAAACGACGGCGCCGGCCTGGCCCCGTTCGACTGTTGTGGGGAAGGCGATGCCTGGCGCGGTCGCCAGCGGTGGCTGGACTTCAGCCGACCAGCATTGCGCCGTAGCGCAGCGCAGCGGCAGGCTGTCGCCATGCCGCCACCAGAGCGGCACCGTGCTTGCAGCGATCGCACGAGCGAAATTGTCGGCCGAGCGGGTCGTGATCGCCCTGGTCAGCGCGGAAATGCCGGAAGCCGCACCATCGACGGCGGGCACCAGTCGTAACGCCTCCTGCGCGCCGGCAAGATGGTAGACCCCGCAGCTTTCTGCGCCGATCGCTTCCGCCAGTCGCCGCAGGGCTGCAAGGCCCTCCGGCTGCCGCGGCTGTTGCTCGATGGAGGCCTCGCAGAGTTCGCCGTCCAACGTTAGCTGATCGATCAGCATGCCCGTCCCCTTTTTTCTGCGCCGGAAGCTCGCATCAGATCACGCCGCTCCGGATGGCCGTGGCGATTGCCATCGCTCGGTTGCTCGCGCCGACCTTCTGGATGGCATGCGCGATGTAGCTGTTCACCGTGTTGGACGAGACGCCAAGAATAAGCGCCACCTCGTCGGTGGTCTTGCCTTCCGAGACCCACAGCAAGCATTCGCGTTCCCGCTCGGAAAGCATGCTCGGCGGCTCGATATCCCGCGTGGAATGGAAGAACTGGTCGAGCGCGTAGGTGCAGCGCATATGGGCGCTACCGAGCGCCTTGGGATCGATCCTGCCCGCATAGCCGGCCGAAAACAGCGCGAAGACCGTGTGCCCGCGGGCGGCGAGTTTCTGGCAATAGAGTTCGGTATGGCCGTAGATGGCGAGGGCGTCGCGCTCGTCAGCCGAGAGGAACGCGGCATGGTCCGGGTGTATCGGGCGCGGCGTCATCCCGGCTCCGTTCGCCATTCCGCTTTCCACGATCTTGGCCAGTCCGGAGACGCCGAGTTCCTCGAGCGCGTCGAATATCCAGTTGGAAGAGATGATGCGCAGCGACCGCGTGCCATGCTCGAGCGATGGCTCGACAAGCACGTAGTGTGATGCGCCGATTGCCCGCGTCACCGAACGCAGGAAGCCCGCCATGAGGTTGCGCGAGGTGATGGGGCCTGTCGCCTGCCAGTTCCGTCTGCTGTCCGCGTCTGGGCGCATAGTTCCCGAGTCTTTTCAGTGTCGTGGACGGTGGGCCCCTGTGCCAACCGCCGGACGAATTCAGGCTACGCAAGACACGAATCCAAACCGCGCAGGCGCACCGAAATGCGGCCGCTGGACACGACGCAAAATCTCGACTGAACGCTGTGCCGGATGCGAAAGCAACAAACTTGGCTGCCCCGACCGAAGCAAACCATAACCCGAGCACAGCTTGAAATTGAAACCCCGACCAACCGTCCAAAGAGGACCGCTTCTCGAATCAAACGTGCGTACTCAAGTCCGCCTACCTGCAAAGTGATAGGTATCCGGTTGATTCGCGTCAAGATTCTCTACCGTAGTTCGACGAGGATTGAGGCGGGCGTGTCCTATTTGTCTCGTTTCGCGGTGCGACGGATTTCCTTCGACCAGGGACAGTCCGGTTAGCCTGCCGCACGATCTGCTACCGCCGATCCAGATATGGCACGGCTGATGCATGGCGGCCGGCGGGGCAGTGGACAGCACCATGATGTGGATCGAGTCGAGGCAACAATGACGGCTTTCAGCACGCAATCCCGCAAGCGCGTTCTCGTAACCGGAGCCGCAGGTTTTCTGGGCTCGCACCTCTGCGACAGGCTGCTTCAGTCCGATCCCGATGTCGAGGTGCTGGCGGTCGACAGCCTGTTTTCGGGCACCCGTACCAATCTGGAACACCTGCGCAGCCATCCGCGCTTCGACTTCATGCGTCACGACGTGACGATGCCACTGTTCGTCGAAGTCGACGAGATCTACAATCTTGCCTGCCCGGCAAGCCCGGTGCACTACCAGTTCGACCCGATCCACACGCTGAAGACGTCCGTCAACGGCGCCATCAACATGCTGGGGCTGGCCAAGCGCACGAGGGCGCGCATCCTCCAGACGTCGACTAGCGAGGTCTATGGCGACCCCACCGTGTCGCCGCAGAGCGAGACCTATCTCGGCAACGTCAACACGATGGGGCCTCGCGCCTGCTATGATGAGGGGAAGCGCGTCGCCGAGACGTTGTTCTACAACTATCGCAGGCTGCACGGCGTCGACACGCGCGTCGTGCGCATCTTCAACACCTACGGCCCGCGCATGCAGCCCGAAGACGGCCGCGTGGTGTCCAATTTCATCATTCAGGCGCTCAACGACCATCCGATAACGGTCTACGGCGACGGCACGCATACCCGTTCGTTCTGCTACGTCGACGATTTGATCGAGGCCGTTACGCGCACGATGGGAATGGTCGAATCCGACGGCTCGCCTATCAACACCGGCAACCCGCACGAGATCACCATCAACGAGCTGGCGGCAGCGATCATCGAACTCACCGGCTCTCGCTCGCGCGTCGAATATCGACCGCTGCCGCAGGACGATCCGCTCCAGCGCCGTCCGGACATCACCAAGGCGCGCGCCTTGCTCGACTGGGAGCCGAAGGTCGCTCTGCGCGAAGGGCTGGCCAAGACGATCGCTCATTTCGACAGGCTGCTCGGCGCCAACGGCGGCCGCCAGGCCGCAGAATGATGCTCGCGTTCGCCATGCTTGAAAGGAACATCGCATGAAGGACGTCGTGATCGTCACCGGCTCGGCCGGGCTGATCGGCTCGGAAGCGACGCGGCTGTTCTCGCAACGCGGCTACCACGTCGTCGGCATCGACAACGACATGCGAGCGCGCCTGTTCGGGTCCGATGCCTCGACAGCTTGGAACCGCGCCCGGCTGGAAGAGGATATTCCCACCTACCGCCATGTCAGCGCCGACATCCGCGACCGCGACGCGCTGGAAGCCGTGTTTGCCCAGTTCGCGTCTCGCATCGCGCTTGTCATCCACACCGCCGCCCAGCCATCCCATGACTGGGCGGCGCGCGATCCGCAGGCCGATTTCACCATCAACGCCAACGGCACGTTGAACCTGTTGGAGATGGTGCGTACGCACTGCCCGGAGGCGACGTTCATCTTCACCTCCACCAACAAGGTTTATGGCGATACGCCCAACCGGCTGCCGCTGGTCGAGCAGGCGGCCCGATGGGAGCTTGACGCCAGCCATCGCTGGTTCGAGCACGGCATCGATGAAACCATGTCCATCGACGCGTCGATGCACAGCCTGTTCGGGGCCTCAAAGGTTGCGGCCGACGTGTTGGTTCAGGAGTATGGCCGCTATTTCGGCATCCGCACCGCCTGCTTCCGTGGCGGCTGTCTGACGGGGCCGTCGCACAGCGGCACGCAACTCCACGGCTTCCTTGCCTATCTGATGAAGTGCGCCGCGACCGGCCAGCCCTATACCGTGTTCGGATATGGCGGAAAGCAGGTGCGCGACAACATCCATAGCGCCGACCTGGTCGAGGCGTTCTGGGCGTTCTTCCAGGCGCCGCGCGCAGGCGAAGTCTACAACATCGGTGGCGGGCGCGACTGCAACTGCTCGATGCTGGAAGCGATCGAGCAGTGCGAGACTATCACCGGCCGACGGCTCGACTGGACCTACAGCGAGGAAAACCGCGCTGGAGACCACATCTGGTGGGTATCGGACACGCGCCGTTTCCGCGAGCACTATCCCGAATGGTTGATTCGGCACGATGTCGGCGACATCCTGGAAGAGATATACGTGGCGAACCGTGACCGCTGGCTGAAGGCCGGGTGAAAGTTATCCGCAGGTGACCGAACAGACGGCCCGGCTTTCGCCGGGCCGTTTTCGGTTGTGCACTCCCGTTTGCCTACCGCTGCGCTGTCATCCGCAGGCCGATCGCCATGAACAGCACCATCAGCATCGACAGCGGGTTGGACGAGATCAGAATGTCCGATTCCAGATTGTTGTGGAGCATCGTGAACACGATGAAGGTCAGCGCCAGCCAGCCGAGGCGCGCGTCGGTGCGCGCCAGCCGCCCGGCAACCGCCAGTACCGCGATCAGGAAGCCGGCGAGCAGCAGCAGGCCCGGCCAGCCCAGATACAGCATGATGTCGATGTAGCCGTTGTGGCCGGTGGGCGCGACGCGCGGAAAACCGAGTGCGTTGTTATAGGCGATGCCCCCGTAGCCGGTGGCCCAAACCGCCTCGTAGCCGTAGCCGAGGAACGGCCCGCGCGCGATCAGATCCATGGCGATGATCCAGATGTCGGTGCGGCCGGTCAGCGTCCCGTCGCCGAAGATCGCTTCGTTGACAGAGTGGAACGTCCAGATGCCGGCGGCCTCGCCGATGAAGAAGGCGATTGCACCGCCCGCCACCAGCGCAGGCACTAGAATGGCCGGCGACAGTCGAAAGCGTCGCACCGCAACCAACAGGATCAATGCGGCCACCGGACTGAGGATCGCCAGGCCAAGCGAGGTCTTCGACTGGGCCGCAATCAGGAATACCGGCGCAGCGACTATCATCGCCAGCGCGGTCGCACGCTGCGCGAGGCCACCGAAGGTGACGTGGTAGAGACCGAAGAACAGGATAGCCGCCGCCACCCAGCCAAAGAAGTTCTTTTGCGGGTAGATGCCGTTGTGGCCGATCGGGCCTGCCGCCTGTGTCGCCACGGCCCAGGCATTGAGCAGCATCGCGGCGACCATCACTGCCAATAGCGCGCGGATCATGGTGCGGAACGACCCGGCAGCGAAGACGGCGAGAACGACCGTGATCGAGATCATCGTCAACACCGCGGCCCGCATCAGGGTCAGGCGCGGCAGCGGGCTCCACAGCGTCGATGCCAATGCCAGTGCGATCGCGGCAAGCAGCAAAAAGAGGGGCGGTCGCAGCAATGGCAGCCTGCGGTAGCCCATGGTCGCAAGGCCGCATGCACAGGCCAGCATCAGCAGCGCCGGGTAGGCGATCTGCTTGAGCGGTGACGACGTTTCGGGCGGCGAGAACGGCGCGAGCCAGCCGAAATAGGCTTCCTCGATAGGGATGCTGGCGTCGCCGAAGGCGAGAGGCCAGATAACGATCATGTAGGCAAGCATCATCGCCGGGATCAGCGACGCGATCTGCGTGCCCATGCGGGTCAGCGCAGCGGCCAGGGGCTCACCCGCGCCAAAAGACGCGGTGCCGGCAACAGGTATCTGGCGGGCGGTCATATCGAACCTCCCTCAGCCGGCGCGGTCGTGCGCACAACGATTGTGAGAAGTGCTGCGAGCGCGCCCGCCTGCGCCAGCGACATCACGGCCAGCGCGGTGACCAGCGGCACATCGAGAACCATGAGCCCGAGCAGCACAGCCGTTGCTCCGGCAGCGACGAAGGTGACCATAGCCCCAAGTCGAAAGCGTCCGGCGGCGTTGAGGAAGACGGCGAGCGACCAGTTAGTGAGCAGCAGCAGCGAATAGACGGCCCAGCCCGCAACATGGATGCCTAGTTCAGGAAAGGCCGGAAACAGCAGCGGTGCCGCCAACGGCCATGCGAGAGCGAGCGCGGCGCAGTAGATGATACCGACGCCGACGATCGCGCCCACGCCCTTGAAGGTCAGGCGACGCGCGCCCGTGAGATCACCGCATGCGATCATGTCGGCCAGTCGCGGCTGGCCGATACGCTGCCAGGCCGACACGCTCATGAAAAGCGGTGAGAACAGAATGCGTCCGGCCTCGATCAGACCGAGCTGGTCGGCGCCGCGCAACGCATGGATGACGAAGACGTGCAACCGCGTCTGAACCTCGTTGGCGGCCGAGCTGGCGAGCGTCCACACCGCCCCGGCGAAGCGTTCGCGATACGCGGCAAGCAGCGGTAGCAAACGGCGCGGCACGCCAAAGCTGGACCTTGCCTGGAGGCTCAGCGCGGCGAACGCCGCTAGGCAATAGGCGGTCAGCGGGGTCGTCACGGTGGGTTGCCAGACGAGGATAACGGCATAGACCGGTGCAAACAGAGCCGCGATCGTGGCCGCCAGCACGGCCGCGGCGCGAGCGTCGTCCCTGGCGTAGGCCGTGGCGCGCGCGGTCTCCCGCCACAACCAGGCAAAGCAGAAACCTGCGGCCAAGATAGCGGCGGTGGCGTCGCGCGTGGCGGCGAATGCCACCCCGCCCGCGATCGCGGCCGACGCGAGACGGAGCCAGAGGTCGAGCGCGTGCAAGGTCTCAAAAGCGGTCTTGCCCTCTCCGGTGTGCTTCGCCCTGACCAACAGCGGCACGCCGATGGCGCCGTACTGGAGGCTGGCGGCGACCAGGGTGACGGTGAGGATCAGCGCGAACTGGCCGAATGTCGCGGGTTCGGTCAGCGCGATCAGAACCAGACTGAGAGCCAGCGTGACGAGGCTGCTCAGGCATTGGTCGAGGATAGCCCAGACAGCCGAGCCCTTGCTGAACCACGGCGAGACCTGGTGAGCAGGCGGCATCGCGGAGATGTGCTGTGCGTTGGCAGCGGTCATGCCGGTTCCACCCGGCTGGCTAGTGATTGCTTCCCGCGTCGACGAAAGTAGAGGTTGATCAGCCTGCGGCGCATGCCGGCCGGGATGAGGCCGCGCAACATGAACAGCGCCAAATCGCGTAACGGAATCGCGCGCAGCCGTAGCGCGGTGAGGAAGTGGCCGAGGCTGCGCGTGAAGTTGCTCGGAAATGCGTGCTGGGCCACGCAGCGCGCGCGGAAGGCCGCCCGCGCCTTCGGCGTCACCGCGCTGTCCAGCCGGTCGATCCAGGCCAGCCGCTCGTCGAAATTCTCCATCTGGGACAGCCGGTTGCCACTGCGTTCGTCCGACCAGCGATAAAGCGCGTCGGGCAGCATCTCGACATTCAACCCGTCGGCGACCGCGCGGATGACCAGGTCGGGATCCTCGTAGGAGCCGCAGCTTTCCGCGAAGCGCAGGGTCTTGCTGGCCCCTCCGGCAATGACCAGCGCGGAGGCGCTGATGGTGCAGCCGTCGCAGAAGAAGAACTCGGAGATCGGCTGCCGGCAATCCCAGACCTCGACGGGGAAGGGCCAGGTGACGCCGTTGCCACGCATGCGCATGCCGCGCGAAAAGGCGAGGTCGAAGCCCGTCTCTCGATGATGCGCGATCAAGCGTTCGAGCTTGCCGGGCAGAAAGGTGTCATCGGCGTCGAGCAGGAATATCAGGTCGCCCCTCGCCATCCCGATGCCGAGATTGCGCGCGGCGGAAGCGTTTCCTCGATCCTGCCGGGCTGCGCGGCAGCGCGGATCGGCGCAAAGCCGCACAACGTCGTCGTAGCTGTCATTGCCCGGGCCGTTGACGACGACGATGATCTCGAAATGCTGATGCGTCTGCGCCAGAACGCTGTCCACGGCCCGTCTGAGGTCGTCGAGATCGCGATGCCAGGGTATGACGACAGAGCACAGCATCGGTCCGCCTCAGACGTAGTTCTGACGGCCGGCGGGCGCGGCGTCGCCATCCGGCGAGAAACGCTCCGGTTGCAGCCACTGCCGAGCAACCTTCATGCAGAACAACGGGTTCAGCACCATGTAGCGATGCCAGAGGCGGCGAGGCTCGTGGACGAAACGGAAAAGCCATTCGAGACCGCGATCCTGCATCCAGGGCGGCGCCTGCTTCAGTGTGCCGGCGTGGAAATCGAAGGCCGCGCCCACGGCGATCACCGGACAGCCAAGCGCTTCGCTGTTCTCATAGGCGAACACCTCCTGCCTCGGGCAGCCGAGGCCGACGAAGACGATGCGCGCGCCCGACGCACGGATCGCCGCGACGATCTCGGCGTTCTCGTTGTCGTCCGCCTGCCGGAACCGCGACGTGGCAGTGCCGGCGATCTTGATGCCGGGAAAGCTCTTGTGAAGTTTTGTTTCAAGCCGCCGCATCACCTCCGGCCGGCTGCCGTAGAGAAAGATCGGCAGGTCGCCTCCGGTGGCGGCGGCGCAGAGCGCGAGCATCAGCGACGGACCGTAGACGCGGGATTTCAGGCCGGCGTCGTGGAGCAGGTTCAGCGCCCAGCGCACCGGCTGGCCGTCAGGCACGACGAGGTCGAGGCGGTTGAGCCGATAGCGGTGGGTCGGTTCGAGCGCCCCCGTCATCACGCCGTGGACGGCAAGCGCCGACACCGAGCACGGCCTGCCGTTCCGTGCGGCCTGCATGACGCGGGCGACGGCGCCCTCGTAATCGACTACATTGATGCCGACGCCCAGAACGGCACGTTTGCCGCTGTCGATCATGCCATGCGCTCCTCGTTGGCCCGCCTTACATCGAAGGGCAAGCAACGAGCGTGCCACGCCCGGCTGGGTCGATATGGAGCGTGGCTGCCGGACGATGGTGGCATGGAGCTTGCTACCAGTCAGGCGAGGACGGTGTCGTGGCGGTGCCGGTTCTTCCGTGCACCAATTCGGTACAGGAACGAGGCCCATGCGTACATTCCGGATCGAGACCGACAGGCCGGAGCAGATCGGGCGCGGCCATGTCGAGCCCGTCGACTACGGTGGTGGGTCGAGCTTTGTCGACGATCTGGGTACGCTGGGTGCTGCGCTCACCGCGCGCTGGCGGCTTGTCGCCGCTCTCGTGGCGGGCGCGATGCTGCTGGGCCTCGCCTATGTCTGGGTCGCGACGCCGGTCTACACGTCCACGGCCGAAGTGCTGATCGATCCTCGCCAGCGCGCCGTCTTCGAGCAGGAGATCGTGCAGAGCGGCATGGGCCAGTCGTCGCTCGGCGCCGACACCTTCCTGCTCGACAGCCAGGTGGACGTCATCCGCTCGCAGTCGATCCTGCACAAGCTGGTCGCCGATATGGACCTCACCCGCCATTCCGAATTCGCCACGTCGGAGCGCGGCCCGCTCGGCTCGCTGATCCAGTTCGTCCTGCGCGGCCCACGAGCCTTGCAGGCGCCGCAGCGCGATCCCGAGCAGGCTGCGATCCGGACGCTGCTGGAAGATCTCGACGTCTATCGGCGCGGCAACACCTATGTGCTCGCCGTCGCGATGAAATCGGCCGACCCGCAGCTATCCGCCGACATCGCCAACGCGCTCACCGAACTTTATATGTCCGAAACCAATTCCTACACGCGCCAGCGCATCAGCGATGTTGAGGCACAGCTCGGCGGACGGCTGGCCGAGCTGAGGGAGGCCGCTCTCGACTCGCAGCGCAAGGTCGAAGCCTACCGCGCCGAGCACGGTCTGCTCAGCGCCGAGCGGCTGACGGTAGTCGAGCAGCAACTGCGCGATCTCAACCAGCAGCTCAGCCTCGTCGCCACCCAGACCAATTCTGCGCGGGCACGCTGGGAGGAAGTCTCCAAGCTGCGCGGCCAGCCAGTCGGCCGGCTACTGTCCTCCGGCGCGCTCAACTCGCCCCTGCTCAATGCGCTGCGCGAGCAGCATGCTGCGCTGTCGGCGCGCGAGGCCTCGCTTGCCGCCACGCTGATGGCGCGGCACCCCTCGTTGCAGGCGGTGCGCGATTCCATGGCCGCCATTCGCGCCGACATCCAGCACGAGGTGGAGCGGCTGGTCAGCCAGCATCAGGTTGAGCTCGACGTAGCGGTCGCCAACGAAGAGACCATCCGGTCGCAGCTCGTGACGCTGGAGGCGGCGACCGCCGCGACCAATCAGGCCAATGTCGAATTGAGCGATCTTTCGCGGCAGGCCGAGACCGACGCCGCGCTCTATCAGCAGTTCCTCGCTCGATCGAAGGACGCCCGCGAGCAGGTCAACCTGCCGTCGGAGACGGTGCGCGTCATCTCGCGCGCCTATGCCGAACCAAGGCCGACATGGCCGAGACCGGCCCTCGTGCTGGCTGCGGCGCTCGTTGTCGGCCTCGGCGCCGGCATCTGCCTGGCGCTGGCGCTACATCTTTTCGGCACGCCGCCTCAGCGCACGCGCCAGGTTCCGACGCAGGCTGCCGCTGCGCCTCGCTCGCTGCTCGGCGGCGGGCGGCGGGGATGACCGACACTTCGTCGCATCGAGCCGAGCGTCTCGTCCTCGATCCGCTGCTCGACATTGACCGCGCGCTTTCGCCCCGGCGTCTAGCTGCATGGCGCTCGCCGCTTGCCGCGAGCCTGCTGTTGGCACTGACTCTGGGTTTGCTTGCCGCGTTCAACGTCTGGCACGGGTTCGACATCTTCGATTTCGTCAACGGCGACACGCTCTACCCGGTGCAAATGGTCCAGCATGGCTGGCTCGACTATCGCCCGCCGCCGCCCAACCGCATTTTCCCGGATGTCGCCGCCCACTGGCTGGCGCAGCCCTTTTTCCCGGACCCCCTCCAGCAGAAGCTTGTCGTCGGCATCGGCCTTTTCGTGCTGACGATCTTCGCCGTCGGCATGGCAAAAGGTTTGCTGGGCACGGCGGTGTTCTGCGTGATCTACCTTTCCAACGGTTTTGAGGTGCTGGTCTCGGCATCGCACTACAGCCTGCCGTTCACCGTGCTGCTCTACCTGCTGGCGCGAGGCAGAAACTGGGAGCTGCCGGCCCTGTTCTTGCTGACATTCAGCAACCCGCTGATCCTGCTCCCACTCGCCTTCGTGCTGGTGGAACCGGATGCCTCGCGCCGCCATGTAGCGCGAGCGGCGGTCGTCGTGGCCGCGCTTGCGCTCAACACGGCCTACTCAGAATTCAGCTTCACCTTCGTGCAGATCGTCGTCGGCTTCCCGGTCTGGTACGCCGGCGCGTGGGCCGCATCCCGGATCGGGCTGCGCCAACTCACCATGGCCGGTGCCTGCATATTGTTACCGTTGGCGGCGGCTTCCGGTCTCATGCCGGCGCGCTACGCGGTGGCCGTGGCAGCATCGATCGCGCTGATCCTGCTGCCTGACCGGACAGGCCGTCTCGACTGGCGCGTGCCATTGTTCGCCGTGCTGGCCGTCGCGACCTTCGTCGTGACCGCCGACTGGACCCGCCATGACCGGGTGCTGGCCGCCTATGCCTGCGTCGTAGAGGAGCTTGCTGCGCGCGGTATCGACAACGTCGCCGTAGGCCATTGGACGGCAAAGCCGCTGCACTTCGAGGCGGTGCGCCAGGGCGTGCCGATGACCATCACCCAGACGGACTTCGCCAACAGCAGGTCGCACCCGTGGATGGCGCCGCACAGCTTCAATGGCCGGCCGACGCAGTGGGGTCTGCGTGACGACGACACCTGCGCCTTCATCGATCCTTCCGCCACCTATTGCGCGCAAGCGAGCGTGGCGCCGGTGGCCGAGACAGTGCGGCTTTGCGGCATGTTCGACCTCTACCGCTACGAGACGCCGGTGCCGGCGGACTACCGCCCGGTGCCGTCCGGCAAGTTCGAGGCGATCCGCCGCAATCTGGAGCACTATGTCGGCGTAGTCGTCTCGCGGCTGCACTAGATCGCACCCGCATAGGTGCCCGCCTGGCCTTCCGCTTCAGGCTGCCAGCGCGGCTTCGTCGGCCTCGAATGCCGGGCTGCGCGAAATCTTTCGGGGTTGGCGGGTAAACTCCGCCGCATGGCCGCGCATCGTCAGCACGTCATGCGTCCGCGAGAGGTCGCCCAGCACCCGGTCGACGATGGCGAGCTTTCTGTTCGCCGGCAGCAGCATGCCGGGGAAGTTCGACAGTATGTCGAGGTCGTCGCATCCCAGGAAATCCAGCGGATGCAGCAGCACCGAAGGCTCGACGCCGAACAGACGGCAGGTCGCCAGCGCGCCTGCCCAATAGGCGTCTGCCGCGAACTGCGAGCGCGTGGCCAGGAACGAGAGATAGGTCAGGTGGAACGGCGCACGGGCGACCGGAATCGTGGTCACCGGTATCTCCAGCAGGCGGCCGTTCGTCAGCGACCATTCATAGGGGCGGATCGGTCGCAGACCGTCCTTCATCGTGCCGAAAAGCAGCGAGCGCTTGCGTCTCTCGTCCGCCGACAGGTCTGCGCGGGCTAGGTACCAGGCGCGCGCCAGCGGTCCGATGAATGTCGGCAGCGTCGACGCATCGTAGATGTAACCGCGCTCGCGCAGCGTTTCCAGCAACGGCGTCGACAGGCAGAAACTCGGCCCCCGGAAGCCGACGGTACGCTCGCCGGTCGCCTCGCCGATCGCCACTTCGGCCCTCGTTAACTCGGCATTCATCGCCTCTCGCGACGCGCGGCTCAGCCACGGCTCGTGATGGAAGGAGTGGTTGGCGATCTCGTGGCCGGCATCGGCGATCATGGCCAGCGCGGCACGGTTCCGCTTCAGCGCTGCGTCCTTGCCGACGATGAAGAAGGTGATCGTCAGCCCGTGCCGGTCGAGCTTCTCCAGGATGCGGGGAACGGCCAGGTCGAGATAGGAGGGGAACGACTGCCAGCCGTCGATGCCGGCGGTCTTCATGTAGCTCCACAGATTGTCGAGATCGAGCGATACGCTTGCCGCGCGCTTCAGTGCCGTCCCCATGGTATCCTCAGAATGCGTTGCGATAGGCGCCGACCGACAGGACCGTCATCACCAGGATGCGGATATCGAGGCCGAACGACCAGTTGTTGAGATAGTGCAGATCGAAGGCGACGCGGCCCTGCATCTTGTCGGTCGTGTCGGTCTCACCGCGAAATCCGTTGACCTGCGCCCAGCCGGTGATACCCGGGCGAACCCTGTGGCGTCGGGCGTAATGGGCGATAAGCGGCGCGAACTGCTCGTCGAGTTCGATCGGGTGAGGACGGGGACCCACCAGCGACATGTCGCCGGCCAGCACGTTGAAGAGCTGCGGCAACTCGTCGAGGTTGGTGCGGCGCAGGATGCGCCCGATCCGCGTCACCCGATCATCGCTGCGCGAGGCCTGGCGGAAACCGGCATCGGCCTCGTGCCGCATGGTCCTGAACTTGTAAATGCGGAAGGGCTCGCGATTGTAGCCGTAGCGCTTCTGGCAGAAGACCACCGGTCCCCGGCTGTCGAGCTTTATCAGAAGTGCAATGACGAGCAGGACGGGCGAGGAGACCAGGATCACAGCGGCTGAGAGCAGCATGTCAAATGCGCGTTTTGCCGCCAGATGGGCGTGGCTGAACGGCCGCGCCACCACCTGGATGCCGATCGGGCTGCCGAGCGGCCCGTCGCCGGTCCCTGCGAGCTGGCGCAGATATGGGTCGCCGTCGAGGTAGAGGGCCGAGCGAAGCGCGGCAAAGCTGTCGATGGCGGTCTCGATCGCGTCGCGGTCGGACCACGGCAGCGCGATCACGATGCCGTCCGGGTCGAGGCTGCGAGCCAGCTCTGCCACCCGCGCGAGCTGCGCGTCGAACTGGGCCTCCCCAGGCCTGCCGGCAAGCTCGACCCGCCCGGCTATGTCGAGGCCCATCTGCGCAAGCCGCCGGTCGCGCTCGATCTCGCCGATGCGAGCGGGTTCGCCCACCAGCAGGAGCTTCTGCGTTTCCAGCCATCCCGCCTGCGAAAGACGGCGCAGGAGCTTCACCTGCGCGTATCGCACCAGCAGGATCAGCGGCAGGCCGACCGCGAAGCTGATCGAGACCACCGATCGCGAATAATTCTCGCTTGCCTTCATAAGGAACAGCAGCGCCACCAGCATGAGCACGCCCAGCAGGAAGGAGGCCGCCAGCCGCCCCGGCGCGAAGCGTTCGCGCGCGAGTCGGTCGAGCCGGTAGCCGCCGGTCATCGCGAATACCGCCACCAGCAGCAGCGCCATCATCGAACCCAGCCGGATATGCGTGTCGAGGTTGGTCGAGTCGGCGAAGGTGCTGACGTAGTAGGCGTGGCCCACTGCAGTTGTCAGCGAGCCGATCAGCAGCGCGTCGACAAGCGCGATCAGGGCGGCGATGAGCGGCCATGGCAGCGACATGCGGCCTCTTGGAGCGATGCCGAGATACGGCATCGCTCGTCGCGCCGCTTCTGCCCTGTAGTGGAAGTCGCTCGCGCTCATCGCGGTTGTCCCGGCGCTCCGGTCGTCGACTAGTTGGCCTGCGCGGCTTGGGCCGGCTGGACGATGGCTGTTGCGACGGCTTCTTCGCGCGGCTGGTTGTTGGCCAGCGTGATCAGCGTCACGCCGCCGACGATCAGCGCCATTCCAAGCGCGGACTGAAGGGACACCGGCTCGTGCAGGAAGATCGACGAGGCGATGCTGATGCCCACCATCGATAGGGAGATCACGAACACATAGGACATCAACAGCCCTAGGTCGCGCAACGCCAGCAGATAGCAGGAAAGCAGCAGTACGCAGGCGAGCCCCCCCGCCCATAGATACGGATTGAACGCGAACCGGAACAACGTCTCGAAAGTGCGTTCCTGCGGGAAGCCAGCCATGGCCAGCTTGAACATCATGTTCGACGTGATGTTCGACAGCACGGCGACGGTGAGGAATATCCAGGCCATTCTCGCTCCTTCGGCCGCCCGGCCGCAAGTTTGTTTGCTGCGCGGTCCGTCAGGCGGGGATTGCGGCACGGTTCTCGTTGGCGGGTTGGCCCCGCAGTTTGCCCGTAGGGTGAGCGTCCGTTTCCGGCGCGGCCGCCAGCAGCGCCTCCACAGCGCGCCCCGCCAGTCCGATCATCTCGTCGACGTTGAGGTTGCCGTTGATGATCTGTGCCGAGTTGACGATGTGCAGCCCGGGCACGGAAGTCTCCATCGGCGGCACCGCCTTCGAATAGTTCAGCTGCTGCACGGCCATGACCGTGCGGGCGCGCGAAACGCGGAACGCGACCACGTCGTCGTCTTCGATATGCGGATACATCGCCTTGAGCCTGTCGATCGACCGGGCGCGGATCGCCTCCTCGTCCTCGTCGAACATCGGATGGTCTGCCGGCAGGTAGTGCGGCAGATAGACTAGGCTAAGGCCGCCGAAGGTCTCGGGGTCGACCACGGCCGTCATCTCGATCACGCCCGTGAACGGAATTGTCTCGTCGGCTACGTAGGTTAGGTAGCGGCCGCGCAATGGCTTCTTCAGCACCACCGAGGCGCAGACGACGCCCTGGTAGCGAAGTGCCGCCAGCCGGTCGCGTTCGGCTTGCGTGAGGCCGGAGCACATGCGCGCAGCATGCGACCCTGGGGCGGTGACCACGACTCGGTCAAAGGTCTGCTTGCCCGAAGGGGTGCGCACCGCGACGCCGTCCTTGCACCTGGCGATACCCAGTACCGGCTGGCCGTGGCGGCATGCAACGCCGCGCTGGCCGAGGCTGTCGACCAGCGTCGCGACGATGCGCTCGTAGCCACCAGTTACATAGCCAAACATCTCCTTTGCGATGCCGGCCCGCCGCGCACTGTAGAAGCGGTTGATGACCGACCAGATGAAGGAGGCCGAAACGATCTTGTGGTTCTCGCCGAGCTTGGCGCGCAGCAGCGGCTTCCAGATGCGCTCATAGGTACGACGCCCGGAGAGCTTCTCCAGCCAGCTCCGCACGGGCACGCCTTCCAGCGCCACTCCGTTCTTGAGCCACGATGCGTAGAGGATGGTGAAGGCCAGCCGCGCCTTGTCGATCAGGCCGAGCGGTGGAAAGCGCAGGAAGTCGATTGCGTTGTTGAGCGGGTGGAAGCGGCCGTTCTCGTAGAAGTCGGTATTGGCGGTGCGCCAGTTCATTTCGCCGCCAAGGCCGATGTCGTCGAGCAGCCGGCGCATGTGGAGGTCCGACATCAGCGTCACATGATAGTGCCTGTCCCAGGTCACCGGTCCCACCTGCCACGCATCGGCCAGCCCGCCGAAACGGTCGGAAGCTTCCAGGACGGTGATCTCACGACCGGGCCCGGCGAGCTTGTGCGCCAGGCCGAGACCAAGCATGCCGCCACCGACGATGCACCAGCGTTCGGCGCGCTTCGCGGCTTCCTTACGGGCGTCCATAGGGTGCTCCATGGCTTGCGTCGGGGGTGGCCTCGCCGGCGAAACTCGACGGACCGCGTCTTTCGCGCAGGATGCGGTAGATCAGGCCGAGATGATTGCGGATCACGCGCAGCACCTTCATCTTCGAGGTGCCGAGCAGTCGACTCTCCAGCACGGCCGGAAATTCGACGATCCGGGCGCCCGATTGATCGAGGCGGACGAAGATCTCCATGATGCCCATGAACCCTTCATCGTCGAGCCGCATGCCGGCCATCTTCGAGCGCCGGTAGACGCGGAAGCATGCCGTGTAGCTTGAGAAGGCGTGGTTGAGAATGCGGCGGTAGATGGCGCAAACGCCTTTCGACAGCGCCAGCCGCCAGCCGGGCACGTTCGTGACGCCGCCTTCCGCGTGGTAGGGCGAGGCCTGCACCATGTCCACGTCGGGCGTGAGCAGAGGCACCATCCTTGCCAGTTCGTGCGGGTCGAACGAACAGTCGCAGTCGATGCCGCAGACGATCTCGTCGCGCGCGGCGCGGATGCCCGTCATCGTCGCCGCCGCGATGCCGCGGTTCTGCGCGTGGCGGATGAGCTGGACATTCTCGCGGCGACCGAAAAGCTCGTTGAGCTTTGCCCAGGTGCCGTCGCGGCTGCCGTCATCGACGAAGACATAGGAGAAGTCGAACACGCCTTCGCTGGACTTTTCGACCGAGGCGAGATTGCCGGCCAGGTAGGGCAGCGTCTCCTCCTCGTTGAAGCAGGGCGTGACGATCGTCACCTTCCGGGCCGGGCCGGTCTGCTTCGCTGCGACCTTGACCTCGACCTGCTCGGGCGCCTTCGCTCGAACGACGGCCGCTCCGGCCTCAAGGCCGAGATGCTCCGAAATGGAACGGAACGTGAAGCGCGACAGGCTGTCCTCCAGCCGCTCGCGCATCCCGTCCAGGTTGCGATACTGGCGGATGCGGCCGAGCCGTGTCGTCGCCGAAACGCGCGGCTGGTCGGCGTCGAGTTCCCAGACGTGGAAATAGAGATGCCAGGGCTGATCGCGGCGCGAGAGATAGGCGCGCAGGCGGTTGTCGTGCAGTGCATGCGGCATCTGGCGCATATAGTTGCCGCCGGTGACCGGAACCGGCACGCCCATGAACCGATCCGACGACAGCGGAATCTCGGTCAGCGACCAGCCGTCGCCCTGGACTTCGCGGATGTCGCGCCAGGCCTGCCGCAACATGAAGCGCGGACCGAACGGCCGCACGCTGGAATCGAAGCGCACTCCCTCGCGCGCCAGCATCTCGAAGGGAGCGAGGTCGTCGACCGGCAGCGAACCCTCGGCGATCCGATAGCCGAGCACCGCCTTGCCGGTTGCGTCCTCAATGGCGTTGCGCGAGCGCAGGAAGTCGTCGCGAAACTCGTCTGGCGTCATCTGATCGAAACGACGATGCAGATAGCCCTTGCTGGCCACGTCGTGGCCGCGCCGCGCGATTTCGGCGACGAGGTCGGGGCAGCGCTCGGCCAGCCAGCCGATGGTGAAGAAGGTCGCGGTCGCGCCGTGGCGATCGAGCAGGTCGAGCGCGGCAAGCGTCGACTTCTCGATCCGCAGGTCGAAACGCGGCCAGTAGCGGTGCGGGATGATCTGCCGCATCGGCGCCACCTGGAAATAGTCTTCCAGGTTGACGGACAGGATATGCTGACGCTCGTTCATGCTTCTCACCGGGCTCGTATCGTCGCTCTCCCCTGTCCCCGCTTGGTCTTCCCCGCTGTGATCCGAGCAATCGGCATGCCACACATTCTGTGCCGAACTGGCGCATGCCGTGTTCGGAAGCCGGGGATTGGCTCGCCGCTGTTCACCGCATCAGTGTTTCGTTCCGGACATATGTGTCGCGGCATGGAAGCACTTGAATCGATTTAGGAGCTGGGCTTGAGTGTCCGCCTCACTGAGAGGAGGACGACATGGCGATCGAGGGCAGGGCCGACAGAAACGCGGGGCCGATCCGTTACGGCATGGTCGGCGGCGGGCAGGGGGCCTTCATCGGCGGCGTTCACCGTATAGCGGCGCGCATGGACGGCGAGTTTCGGCTGGTCGCCGGCGCGCTTTCCTCCGATCCGGAGCGGGCGAAGGCGTCGGGCGTCGATCTCGGCCTCGACCCCGACCGCAGCTACACCAGTTTCGCCGAGATGGCGAAGGCGGAGGCGAAGCGGCCGGACGGAATCGAGGCGGTCGCCATCGTGACGCCCAACCATGTGCATTTCCCCGCCGCTAAGGCGTTTCTGGAAGCCGGCATCCACGTGATCTGCGACAAGCCGCTGACCTCGACCCTAGCCGACGCCAAGAAGCTCGCGGCGCTGGTCGACAAGACCGGAAAGGTCTTCGTGCTCACCCACAACTACACCGGCTATCCGATGATCCGCCAGGCGCGAGAGATGGTGGCCAAGGGCGTTCTCGGCGATGTCCGCGTCGTCCAGGTCGAGTATCCGCAGGACTGGATGACGGAAAAGGTCGAGGACACCGGCTCCAAGCAGGCGGTTTGGCGGGCGGACCCCGCCAAGTCCGGCGCCGGCGGCGCGCTCGGCGACATCGGCACCCACGCGTTCAACCTCGCCCGCTTCGTCACCGGGCTGGAACTCGACAGCCTGGCGGCCGATCTCGCATCCTTCGTCCCGGGGCGCCTGCTCGACGACAACGCCCATGTGATGCTGCGATTCAAGGCAAAGGGGCGTGCCGCTGCCGCAAAGGGTCTGTTGTGGGCGAGCCAGGTTGCGCCCGGTAACGAGAACGCGCTGAGGTTGCGGGTCTATGGCACCAAAGGCGGGCTTGAATGGGAGCAGGAGCATCCCAACCATCTCTGGTTCACGCCCTTCGGCCAGGAAAAGCGGCTGGTCACGCGAGGCGGCGCAGGCGCGGGGCCGGCCGCTGCCCGGGTCAGCCGGGTGCCTTCCGGCCATCCCGAAGGCTACCTCGAAGGCTTCGCCAACATCTATGCCGAGGCCGCGCGAGCGATCCGCGCCGCTCGCCGCAAGGGCGGAAAGCCGCCCAGAAATGTCGTCTTCCCGACCGTGCACGACGGCGTCGAAGGCGTCGCCTTTGTAGAGGCATGCGTCAAATCTTCCGGTAAGAACGGCGCCTGGGTGAAGCTGGATGTCTGACCGCTGATGCCAGCCTGCTACGGTTGGCCGGCGGTCGCGTTGTCCGCCGCCGCTTACAGGAAACCGGAGAGCTCGGAGCCTTGCCATGCCCAAGCCGGGCTTCAATCCGTTGGTCGCAAACCTCGTCGCCCCGCCTATTCCGGTGGTGCAGGCATGGGCGCGTGCCTATGACGGCGCATATGGGCGACTGATTGACCTGTCGCAGGCGGTGCCCGGCTATCCGCCGCACCCCGACCTGCTTCGATGGCTTGCGGAAGCGGCGGGTTCGCCTGCCTTCGCCGGCTACGGCGCCATCGAAGGTGATCAGGCTCTTCGCGGGGCATATGCCGACCACGTTACGTCGACATACGGTGCTCCGCTGTCGAGCGCCAACATCCACCTCACGGCCGGCTGCAACCAGGCTTTCGTGGTCGCGGCGATGACGGTGGCTGGCCGTGGCGATGCGGTGCTTATGACCAATCCCGGCTATTTCAACCACGAGGCAACGCTGCAGATGCTGGGCATCGAGCCGCGCTACGTGGATTGCCGGGCCGAGGATGGATTCGTGCCGCGCGTCGATGACGTTGCGCAGGCGCTCGACGGCGTGAAAGCATTGGCGCTGGTGTCCCCGAACAACCCGACGGGAGCGGTCTATCCGCCGGCGCTGCTGGAAGACATATTCGTGTTGTGCCGCGAGCGCGGCGTATGGCTGATCCTCGACGAGACCTATCGTGATTTCATCGCCACCGGCGCGGGGCGGCCGCATGGCCTGTTCGAAATCGCGGGCTGGGAAGAGAACCTGATCCAGCTCTACAGCTTTTCGAAGTCCTTCTGCATTCCGGGCCATCGGCTCGGCGCGGTCACCGCTGGCAACTGCGTGGTGTCGGCCATCGCGGGGGTAATGGACAATCTCCAGATCTGCGCGCCGCGCGCGCCGCAGCAGGCGGTTGCGAAGGGACTGGCCGCCCTTGCCGGATGGCGGGAGGAGAACCGTCTCGAAATCGAGCGTCGCGCCGCCGCGATGCGCGGCGCCTTCGCGGCGATCCCAGGTTGGGAGTTGCAGGCGATCGGCGCCTATTTCGCCTTCGTTCGCCATCCGGTGGAAGGAGCGGGCTCGGCTCAGGTGGCCGAGCGGCTCGCGCGCGAGCTCGGTTTGGTCACCTTGCCGGGCTCAGCCTTCGGCAAGGGGCTTGACCGCTACCTTCGTGTCGCCTTCGCCAATGTCGAGGTCGAGCAGATTGGTGAAGTGGCCGGACGGCTCAGCCTGATGGAATGAGCCATGTCGGTGCGCCTTCAGATATGCAGCGCGTGACCGAGCGCCTTGAGGGCCGCTTCCTGGAAACCTTCGCTCTGGGTCGGATGGGCGTGGATGGTGCCCGCGATGTCCTCCAGCCGCGCGCCCATCTCGATGGCGAGCGAGAACGCGGCGGCAAGCTCCGACACGCCCGAGCCCACCGCCTGAATGCCAAGCACCAGATGGTTGTCGGCCCGCGCCACGACGCGCACGAAGCCAGCCTCGCCCTGCAAAGTCATGGCGCGACCATTGGCCGAGAACGGGAACTGGCCGATCTTGATGTCGATGCCCGTCTGCCTCGCCTCTTCGGGCGATAGGCCTGCGGTGACCACTTCGGGGTCGGTAAAGCAGACGGCAGGGATTGCGCGCTTGTCCCAGTTGCGCCGGTTGCCGGCGACGATCTCGGCCACCATCTCGCCCTGCGCCATGGCGCGATGCGCCAGCATCGGCTCGCCGGTCACGTCGCCGATGGCATAGACGCCCCGCATCGAGGTGCGGCACTGGTCGTCGACCTTGATGAAAGGGCCGGTCATGTCCAGGGCGATCTCTTCGAGGCCCCAGCCGGATGTCGCCGGCTTGCGGCCCACGGTAACGAGCACCCTGTCGGCAGCGATCTTCCGTTCCTTGCCGTCGGCCGCATCGAGCAGCAGCGCGTCGCCCTTCGGTGATAGCCCTTTCGCCTTGGCGCCGGTCAAGACGGTGACGCCCAGCGCTTCCAGCCGTTTCGCCACGGGGCGGGTCAACTCGGTGTCGTAGAGCGGCAGGATGCGCGGCAGCGCCTCCACCACCGTCACCTTCGCGCCCATCTTGGCGAAAGCCGTGCCCAGCTCCAACCCGATATAGCCGCCGCCGACGACGGCGAGCGCACCCGGCACGTCCTTCAGCGCCAGTGCTTCGGTCGAGGAAATCACGTTGCCGCCGAAGGGCAGGAAAGGCAGCTCGACCGGCGTCGAGCCGGTGGCGATGACGATTGTCTCGGCGCGGATCACCTGAATGCCGGTTTCGGTCTCGACCTCGACGGTCTTGCCGTCGCGGAAGCGCGCCCAGCCTTCGACGGATTTCACCTTCGCCTTCTTCAGAAGACCAGCCACACCTGTGTTGAGCCGGCCGACGATGCCGTCCTTCCAAGCCACCGTCTTCTTAAGGTCGATCGCGGGCGTGGCGAGTGAGATGCCGAGCGGGTCTTTGCCGGCTGCCATCTCCGAGACCTTCTGGAATTCGTCGGCGGCGTGGATGATCGCCTTGGACGGAATGCAGCCGACATTCAGACATGTGCCGCCGGGCTTTCCAGCTTCGACGATCACCGTGTCGACGCCGAGCTGGCCGGCGCGTATGGCGCAGATATAGCCGCCGGGGCCTGCGCCAATGACTAGCAGCTTGCAGGAGATTTCTTTCATGGCCACTCCCTCAATCGGTCGGGCTTTGCGCGGAGTGCAATCGGGTTGGTTTCGAGGAGACGAAGCGAGCGAACCATCGGCGCGGACATCGACTTGTACCGAAGGAAGTGAGGCGCGTTCAGGTGCTCCTCGTACGCCGCGCGGTCAGCATACATCTCGATGATGCGTATCTGGGTCGGGTCGTCCTTGACGGAAAGGGCGTAGAGCATCAGGACACCCGGTTCATGCGCCAGCGATGCCTCGATCTCTTCGGCGAGCAGCCCCTCGTAGGCTTCAAGATGGGCGGGGTCGATCTCCAGCTCTGCCACTCGTATCAGCGGCCAGCCTTCTCGATGTTCGTCGCCCACCTTCTAGGCCTCCACGAAGATCAAGGCAGGCGTCTCCAGCAGTGCCTTGATCCGCTGGACGAAAACGGCCGCGTCCCAGCCGTCGATGACACGGTGGTCGAACGAGGACGAAAGGTTCATCATCTTGCGCGGGATGAATTGGGAGCCGTCCCACACCGGCCGCACCATCATCTTGTTGACGCCGACGATGGCCACCTCTGGATGGTTGATGACCGGAGTGGTCGCCACGCCGCCCATAGCCCCCAGCGATGTGATGGTGATGGTCGAGCCGGACAGCTCCTCGCGGGTCGCGGTGCCCGATCTGGCGGCATCCGCCAGCCGGCCGATCTCGGCGGCGCAGTCCCACAGGTCGCGCGCTTCCGCATGGCGCACCACCGGCACGATCAGACCGCCGGGGGTCTGCGCGGCGATCCCGATGTGGACGCCGCCGTGGCGGTGGATCACGCCGGCATCGTCGTCATAGATCGAGTTGATCTGCGGCTGCTCTGCGATCGCCTTGACCATCGCCCGCGCCAGAAAGGGGAGCATGGTAAGCTTCGCCCTGTCGGGCCGTTTCTCCGCGTTGAGCTTCGCGCGCAACTCCTCGAGCGCGGTGACGTCGACTTCCTCGACATAGGTGATGTGCGGGATGCGCGACTTGGCCAGCGCCATTTTCTCGGCGATGCGGCGGCGCAGCCCGACGACCTTGATCTCCTCGACGGAATTGTCGCGGCGCAGGCCGGCCATTATCGTCGGGGCGCTGCCGCGGGCGACGAACTGGTCGAGGTCCTCGTGGGTGATACGGCCCGCAGGCCCAGTGCCCGGTACCTGCCGCAGGTCGACGCCCGCCTCCTTCGCCCGCAGCCGCACGGCGGGCGAAGCCAGTGGACGTTCGCCTTCCGGGCGGGGAGCACCGGCCGGGCCGGCAGTTGAAGCAGTCCTGGTCGGCGCCGGTCTGGTCGCCTCAGGCTTGGGCTTCGCCATCTCCTTCACCGGCGGTGGCGGCAGCGTCTCACTCTGCGGCGCTGTGCCTTCGCCCGTCACGGCATCCGGGTCACCATCGTCGGTTGCCGGCTGCGTCCCGTCTCCGGCCACTTCGATCTTCACGATGGCGGACCCGACCGCGACCGTGTCGCCGATCTCGGCGCCCAGCCATTCTATCCGGCCTTCAACCGGCGAGGGGATTTCCACCGTCGCCTTGTCGGTCATCACGGCCGCGAGCACAGCGTCCTCGCGCACGAGATCGCCGACCTTAACGTGCCACTCGACCAGCTCGGCCTCGGCCACGCCTTCGCCGACATCCGGCATCTTGATGACGTGCTCGGCCATCTCAGGCCTCCATCACTTCGAGGAGCGCCTCGCCGACGCGTTTCGGCCCGGGGAAATAGTCCCATTCCTGCGCGTGCGGATAGGGCGTGTCCCAGCCGGCGACGCGGCCGACCGGCGCTTCCAGATGATAGAAGCAATGCTCCTGCACCAGCGCCGCCAATTCCGCGCCGAAGCCGCTGGTCAGCGTGGCTTCATGCACGACCACGCAACGCCCGGTCTTCTTCACCGAGGCGACGATGGCGTCGAGGTCGAGCGGCAGCAGGGTCCTGAGGTCGATCACCTCGGCATCGACGCCGGTTTCCTCAGCTGCGGCCTGCGCCACGTAGACCATCGTGCCGTAGGCGAGCACGGTGACCGCGCTTCCCTGCCGGCGCACCTCTGCCTTACCCAGCGGGACGGTGAAGTGCCCGTCCGGCGCCTCGCCCAGTTTGTGCTTCGACCATGCCGTCACCGGGCGGTCGTGGTGGCCGTCGAACGGACCGTTGTACAGCCGCTTCGGTTCGAGGAAGATCACCGGGTCGGGATCCTCGATGGCTGAGATCAACAGCCCCTTTGCGTCATGCGGGTTCGAAGGCACCACCACCTTCAGGCCCGAGACATGGGTGAACAGGGCCTCAGGGCTCTGGCTGTGGGTCTGGCCGCCGAAGATTCCGCCGCCGGTCGGCATGCGGATTACGATCGGGCAGGTGAACTGGCCGTTGGAGCGATACCGCAGCCGTGCGGCTTCGGACACGATCTGGTCATAGGCCGGGTAGACGTAGTCGGCGAACTGAACTTCGACGCAGGGACGCAGGCCGTAGGCGGCCATGCCGATGGCCGCGCCGACGATGCCCAGCTCCGAGATAGGCGCGTCGAAGCAGCGGGTCCGGCCGTATTTCTGCTGCAGGCCCTGCGTGCAGCGGAAGACGCCGCCGAAATAGCCGACATCTTCGCCGAAGACGACGACATTGCTGTCGCGCTCCATGGAGACGTCCATGGCGGAGCGGATGGCCTCGATCATGGTCATGCGCGGCATGGTCAAACCCCCGCCTTCTGGCGCTGGCGGCGCAGGTGCGGCGGCATCGTCT
>Ga0307505_10000556_pt1 | contig 40123 bp, 39 predicted proteins | sample 23_S_MG_FD_202183 | JGI IMG/M metagenome (GOLD analysis project Ga0307505, IMG submission 202183) | Soil microbial communities from Populus trichocarpa stands in riparian zone in the Pacific Northwest, United States - 23_S | ecosystem: Environmental > Terrestrial > Soil > Riparian zone > Trees...
TCCCGTGTCGAACATTGTCTTCTTTGGATACGCTCATATCTGAGATTAAGAACCGTAGGACGAGCTTTGAGCCTAGCTACGCTGACATACTGCGGGCTTGGAGCGACGACCGTGATCGCTGGAGTCAAGTCAGAGGCGGCGCTTAGCTTTGTGAGAGCTCACGTCTGCAACGTTGGCGACGAACTGCTGATTGGGCAGGTACTCAATAGCAACGCGGCGTGGCTGGGGCGCCGGCTGGGCGACGTGGGGGTGACGGTCGAGAGGTGCACGGTGGTTGGTGACGACGAGGCGTCGATAGGGGCCGCGCTGCACGAGGCAATCCGCGCCGGCGTCGGCGCGGTCGTCTTCACCGGCGGACTCGGCCCTACACACGACGATGTGACGGTCGCCGCTGTCGCTGCGGCGCTGTCGCGCGAACTGATATTCGACGAGGCGGCCTTCGAGGCGTCAGCCGCGAAGATCAGGGCTCGCGGCCGAGAGGTCTCGGACGGGCACCGCCGGCTGGGTCTGATCCCGCGGGGATTCGAGCCGCTGGCCAACCCGCGTGGGCTCGCTCCGGGCATAATTGGCGTCGTGGGAGACACGGCGATCGTGGCGATGCCGGGCGTGCCTTACGAGATGGAGGCGATGGCTGAGGCGCAAGTGCTCCCGCGCTTGGCCGCCGCGGCGTCGGGCACGGTCGTGCTCCATCACACCTTTAGCACGGTAGGGGAGGGCGAAACGGCGCTCGCCTCCCGCATCGGCGACATTGACACACTCCGCGCCGACGCCGGCGCGGAAGACGTCGACCTCACGCTCGCTTTTCTACCTGCGATGGGCACGGTGCGGGTGCGCCTGACGGTGCGGGGCGAGGGCGAGGCGGCCAGCGCGGTCCACGCGGCAGCGGCGGACCTCGTCCGCGCGGCCCTGGGCACGGCCGTCTTCTCGGAGACGGGCGAGTCGCTCGAGGCCGTCGTGGGAGCGATGCTTCTCGAACGCGGGCTCTGGATAGCGACTGGCGAGAGCTGCACGGGCGGGGCGGTCGCCGCGCGCCTTACGGCGGTGGCCGGCGCAAGCCGGTACGTGCGCGGCGCCGTCGTGGCCTACAACAACGCGGTCAAGACGGCCGTGCTGGGCGTTCCGGCCGTCTTGCTGGAAGAGCATGGCGCGGTTAGCGACCAGGTGGCGAGGGCGATGGCGGCGGGCGCGCGCCGCTCACTGGACGCCGACGTGGGCGTGGCGACGACGGGCATCGCGGGCCCGGGGGGCGGCATGCCCGCGAAGCCCGTTGGCACCGTCTACGTGGCCGACACTCCGTCCGGCGCGCGCTCGGCGCTCCACCGGTTGACCGACGACCGTGAGGCAAACATCGCGCTGGCGACCATGCTGGCGCTCGATCTCGTCCGGCGCATTTTGTCTTCGGCGTGAGGTTATACCGGCGCTCCTCGCGCGTCTGAGGTGACACAAGGGTGGCACGCGAGCACCGTACACTCTTCCAACCCCGACCCCCCGCCCCCGATGGCTAAGGACAACGACGACGCAAGGGCGAAGGCCCTGGACCTCGCGATGAAGCAGATCGAGAAGCAGTTCGGCAAGGGCGCCATCATGAAGATGGGCGACGCGCCGGCGGTCTCGATAGACGCCATCTCGACCGGCTCCATCACGCTCGACCATGCGCTCGGGATCGGCGGCGTCCCCCGCGGCCGCGTGATCGAGATCTTCGGCCCGGAGTCGTCCGGCAAGACGACCCTCGCGACGCAGATCGTCGCCGAGGCGCAGAAGGTCGGCGGCCAGTGTGCCTACATCGATGCCGAGCACGCCTTCGATCCGAACTACGCCGCCCAGTTGGGGGTGGACACCGACTCGCTGCTCATCTCCCAGCCCGACACCGGCGAACAGGCGCTCGAGATCGTCGACATGCTGGTTCGCTCCGGCGCGCTCGACGTGGTCGTCATCGACTCCGTGGCAGCCCTCGTGCCCAAGTCGGAGATCGAGGGCGAGATGGGCGCCAGCCACGTCGGTGTGCAGGCGCGGCTCATGAGCCAGGCGCTGCGCAAGCTCACGGGCAGCATCAGCCGAACCGGCACCGTGGTGGTGTTCATCAACCAGATCCGCGAGAAGATCGGCGTCATGTTCGGCTCGCCCGAGACCACCACCGGCGGACGCGCGCTCAAGTTCTACGCCTCCGTCCGCCTCGACATCAGGCGCATCGGCGCCATCAAGGAAGGGCAGGAGGTTGTCGGCAACCGCACCCGCGTCAAGGTGGTCAAGAACAAGGTCGCGCCGCCGTTCCGCGAGGCGGAGTTCGACATCATATACGGGGAGGGCGTCTCGATGCTCTCGGAGCTGGTCGACCTGGCGCTGCAGTACGAGGTCATCCAGAAGTCGGGTTCCTGGTTCTCCTACGGCGAAGAGCGCATCGGCCAGGGGCGCGAGGCCGCCAGGCAGTGGCTCAAGGACAACGTCGACGCCCGCGCCGACGTCACCGGGCGCGTCAAGGCGGCAATGGGCATGACGCCTAAGGTCGGCGCGCCGGACAATGGCGACGACGAGGAGCCGGCCGGGCTGACCAATGGGCAGGCAGCGCTGATCAACTTCTGACAGCGCGCCGGCCGCACGGTGCTGTGCGGGCGGGAGCCGCCGCGCCGGCGCCGCGTTGCAGCGGGCCAGCCGCCGCACCGTGCGCCCCGTCCTGACCTTCGCGCTCGCCGCTTGCATCGGCGCCGGCCTCGCGCCGGCGCCCGCCGCCGCGCAGTCCACCCCGCCCGACACCGCACGCGCCGGCGCTGCTGGCAGCCCGGGCGACACCACGCGCGCCGACGCCGGCCAACACGACGTCCTTCGGGCCGGAGCCGCCGGCGACACGCTGCACTCCGGCGCGCCCGGAGCCGGCATCCCGGCGCTCGACACGCTTGCCGCGCCGGCGGGCAATAGCGTCGACCACCGCGCCTTCCGCTACGTCTACGGCTACAGCGGGCCGGCCTTCACGGGCACCATGCGCGAGGTCAACGCACTGTCGCGGCCGATCTTCCTCGCTGCGGTGCCCGTCTCCGGCGTCGTCTCCCTCGCGGTCGGCGCCGACCTCGATCCCACCGCACGGCTCGCGGCGTCCCAGGTCGGCGCAACCGGCGCCGTGTACGCACTGAAGTTCCTGGTGCGACGGCCGCGGCCCTACGTAGCGTTCCCCGACGTCGAGTCGCGGGTCGGCGTGCCGGCGCGCGAGGCCGACCCCTTCTCGCTGCCTTCCGGGCACGCCGCGATGTCGTTCGCGATGGCGACGTCGACCACGCTCTCGTACCCGCACTGGTACGTCGGCGCTCCTGCCTACCTGTGGGCAGGTGTCACGTCGCTGTCGCGGATCTGGCACGGCGTCCACTTCCCGTCCGACGTCCTCATTGGTGCTGCCATGGGGACCGGTGTGGGTGTCCTCGTTCACGTGCTAATGCCCGAGTTCGACGACGACGCCTCCGAGGCGCTGGCGCCGGCGCCGGTGGTCTTCCGCTTCTCCATCTGAACCGCGATACGCCTTGAAACGCACAAACGTCAGCAGCGGGGCGCGCTGGGAGGACATCGTCGCCTACAGCCGCGCGGTCCGCGTCGACGATACAGTCTTCGTTGCCGGCACCACTGCGACTACACCCGAGGGTGGGCTGGCCGGCGTAGGCGACGCCTACGAGCAGGCGCGGCAGACATTGGCAAATGTCGTGAGCGCCCTCGAACGCGCGGGCGCGTCAGCCGCGGACGTGGTCCGAACGCGCATCTACGTCATCGACATCGCGCGCGACTGGGACTTGGTGGGCCGCGCCCATGCCGAGGTGTTCGGCGCCGTTCGGCCGGCGACGTCGATGGTCGAAGTGCGCGCCCTTATCGATCCGCGGATGCTCGTTGAGATAGAGGCCGACGCGATCGTGGGCTCCGGCGCGGCGCGCTAGCTTGTCGCGGACCCCCGCGACGCATGGAAGCAATCACGACTGCACGGCTGCAACTGGCGGGCCTTCGCGACCGGATCGTCGGCTGCGACGTACCGATCCCGACGCCGTTCGGTGAGCGTCCGCTCGTGTACGCGGACTACACGGCTTCGGGCCGCTGTCTCGACTTCGTCGAGGACTACCTGCGCGGGGTCGCTACCGTCTACGCGAACTGCCATACGGAGGACTCGTACACGGGTCGAAAGGCCACGCACCTGCTCGACCAGGCCGAGGCATCGATCCGGCGCGCCGTCAACGCGGGCCCGAACGGCAAGGTGATCGCCATCGGCGCCGGGTCGACAGCGGCCATCCACAAGCTCCAGGAGATCCTGGGCGTCGCGGTACCGCCGCCGACCTGCCGTATGCTCAACGAGGCGGCCGGCGCCGTCCTCGACGAGGAGGGGCTGATGGAGCTGCAGTCCGAGATAAGGAAGGGTTCGCCGGTTGTTTTCGTAGGGCCGTTCGAGCATCACTCGAACGAAGTTACGTGGCGTGAGGGCTTCGCGGATGTCGTCGAGGTGGAGCTGAACCCGGCCGGCGGACTGGACGTCGAGCACCTCGCACGTCTGCTTGCCGACCCCGCGTGGGAGGGTCGCCGGAAGATCGGGTCATTCTCGGCAGCGTCGAACGTGACGGGCGTGCTGACGCCGGTACACGAAGTCGCGCGGCTGCTGCATCGGCACGACGCCATCGCCTTGTTCGACTTCGCGGCCGCCGGTCCATACGTCGAGGTCGATATGAACCCCGCCGGCGACCCCGAAGCGAGGCTCGATGCCGTATTCCTCTCACCGCACAAGTACCTGGGCGGACCCGGCTCGGCCGGACTGCTCGTGTTCGACGGCGGGCTCTATCCGCACGACTTGCCGCCAACCGTGGCCGGGGGCGGAACCGTCGTGTACGTGACTGACGACGGCCACGCATTTACTTCGGACATCGAAGCGCGCGAGAAGGCCGGCACGCCGGCTCTCTTCCAGACGCTGCGTGCCGCGCTCGCGCTGGAGGTCAAGGACGCCATCGGCGCAGAGGCTATCCACGATCGCGAGCAGGAGCTGCTGCGCCGCGCCTTCGCGCGGTGGCTAATCATCCCGTCGCTGGAGGTCCTCGGTCCGCACGACCCGGATGCGCGATTGGGCATCGTCTCCTTCAACGTCCGCGACGCCCGCGGCTATCTCCACCCGCGGTTCGTCTGCACGCTGCTGAGCGACCTGTTCGGCGTGCAGAGCCGCGCCGGCTGCTCCTGCGCCGGCCCGTACGCGCATCGCCTGCTGCAGATCGACGCGGAGCGCGCCGGCCGCATGCGCGGGTGGGCCGAGCGCGGCGTTCACGGGGTGAAGCCCGGCTGGTGTCGCGTCGGACTCCACTACTCCATGGACGACGCCGAGGCGGACTACCTGATCGAGTCCGTCGCCTTCGTCGCCGAGCACGGCCGGCGCTTCCTGCCCCTTTACCGCTTCGAGCTCGCATCCGGCGTGTGGACGCACCGCGACGCGGCGCCGGCGCCACAAGGATTCTCCCTTGCCGCAGCCCTCGAAGACGCCGCGCCGGCCGCGCCGGCCCGAGGCCTCGTGGGCCGGCGCGAGCTCTACGCCGGCGCCCTCAGTGAGGCTCGCTCCCTGGCCGCCACGCTCGACGACGCGCCGGCCGACGGCGTCCTGTCCGACGACCTCGCCGAGCTGCAGTACTTCCCCGTCCTCGCCGATGGCCTGGACGAGGAGTCGAGCGACGGGTTCTGTGGGGGGTTCTGACGGTCGGTGTGCGGTTCACTACACAGTAGACAATAGACGGTGGAGCCACGCCGGCGTCCACCGGCCGATTGGTTACGAAGCTCCGTTCTCCGTCTGCGTTCTCCGCCGACCAACTACGGTTGCCTGACTACCGTCTGCTGTCTACCGGTCCACTGCCTACCGTCCACTGTCTACGTCCACCGTCTACTGCCACCGCCCACGGTCACCCCGCAACCCCATGCCCATCTCCGTCGGCGTAGTGTTCGGCGGCACCTCGCCGGAACACGAGGTGTCGGTCATTTCCGGGCTGCAGGCAGCGGCCGCACTCGACCACGAGCGCTTCACGCCGGTGCCGGTGTACATCGCCAAGAGCGGACGCTGGTACACCGGCGAATCGCTGCTGGAGGGCGCCAGGTACGAGGATCTCGACCTCTTAGTCCGCGAGGCTACGGAAGTAACCCTCCGCCCGCGCGAGGGCCGCGCGGCGCGGCTGGTGGGCGACCCGCCGGACGGACTCGTCGCCCGGATTGCCGGCCGGCGCGTCGAGATTCCGGTGGACGTGCTGCTGCTCGTTTTGCACGGCGGACCGGGCGAGGGGGGGGCCGTCCAGGGCGTATGCGAGGCGGCCGGCGTGCCCTACACGGGGAGCGGCGTGCTCGGCTCGGCGCTCGGCATGGACAAGGTGCTCACCAAGATGATCTGCCGGGACCAGGAGATCCCAGTCGTGGACTGGGTCGCGATCCGAGAGGCCGACTGGCAGGGCAACGAAGACCAGTGGCTGGGGGATATCGAGCGCCGGCTGGGCATGCCCGTAATCGTCAAGCCGGCGCGCTTGGGGTCCTCGATCGGGATCTCGATGGCGCGCGACCGGGACTCGCTCGACCGCGCGGTAGAGGAGGCCATGCGATACGACGAGAAGGTTGTCGTCGAGCGTGCGGTGACGGCCCTACGGGAGGTCAACTGTTCGGTACTTGGGACGCCGCGAGCGGCACGCGCGAGCGCGATCGAGCAGCCGGTCAAGAGCGCCGGTGAGGCGCTGTTGACGTTCTCCGAGAAGTACGAGCGCGGCGCCGGCAAGGGCGCCAAGCGCGCGGCGACGCGTGCCGAGAGCGGGATGGCCTCGCTGGGCCGGATCATACCGGCGCCAATTACGGATGCGCTGGCCGACCAGGTGCGAGATATCGCCGTGCGCGTTTTCCGTCTTTTCGAGTGCAGCGGCGTCGCGCGAGTCGACTTCCTCATCGACGACGCCGACGGGCAGGTCTACTTCAACGAGATAAATACCATCCCCGGCTCGCTCTCCTTCTACCTCTGGGACCCGGCCGGGGTGCCATTCGACGAGCTGCTGGCGGAGATGATCGGCCAGGCCGTCGAGCGACACCGCGACGAGGCGGGGCGCGTCCGCACGTTCGAGACCAACATCCTCAGCGCAACGAGCGTGTCGGGTCTGAAGGCCGCCAAGCGCTGACGGTCACTCGAGTGGCGCGAGGTTGGGCCGCGGGTCGGTGAACGCCGGCTCCTCAGCCACGCCGGCTGCGGCCGGCGTGTGGATCGTTACCAGCCCACCGCGAGCCGTCTTGACAGCCGCGAGGTGCAGGGTGTCGGTGGGCGTCGCGATGTCGCGAGGGTCGTTCCAGTCGTGTGTGCCGGTGTTGTCGCTCTCGAGATGAAAGCTCCATGCCAGCAGCGAGCCCGTACGGCGGTCGGCCCGCATCCAGTAGCGATCTCCCGGCGTTAGCCCGACGCCCGCGAAGGAGAGCGCGAGCACCTCGCTGCTGGCGTCGGACGAGTCGGGCGCAAGGGTCCGGGTGACGCCCGGGTCGAAGAGCTTGAGCGGCGCCAGCAGCCAGTACATGTCGTTGATGAAGCGTGCGTAGGCCTGCCCGAGGCGCAGGCGGCCGTCGGCGGAGTCGAGCGGCGAGCCGTCGAAGTAGACGCGGCCGTCCTCGGGGACGCCGGCGGTTACGTGCGTCGTGGAGAAGACGGCGACAAGGAGCGAGTCGCCGGCGGTCCACTCGAGCCGATGACGCGCGCCGGCGCGGTCCCACAGGTGTCGGCGGCGAGGGCTGTCGGCGGTATCGCGCCGGCTGAAAAAGTCCCACCGCAGGGCTGGCAGGGCGTCGAAAGCCGCGCGTCCTCCGGCCGCGTCCTCTATGCGGGCCGCGAGGGAGTCGGCAGCCGACTCGAGGGCGCGTCCGGCCGGGGCCGACGGCTCGGGGTCGGCACAGCCCGCGGCATGGACTCCGGCGATGAGTGCGGCGACTTGGAAGGCGTAGCGCGGGCGAGGCATGGCGGTATAGGGTGGTCTCCGGAAAATCGCTGGCGCGATGGTCTGAAATGCGGCCACGGAGGTCGGCGAGGGTCCCTGTGGACAAGTGGACAACTTCGCAGTTCCTTAACCCTTGACTCTCACTCCGGCCATCCCGTACTTGCCTCCGTGCCTGACGGCAACGCCTCACGGCGACGCCCCAGACACCGGCCCCTCCGGGGGTGTGCTCTTTGACGCGATGAGTTCCCCAGGCTGCATGAGGTCCTCCTCGTGACGCCCACTTCCAGACCCGAGCGCGGCAACGGATTCCTCTCGAGGACCTTCGGGTCCGCGAATCTTCGGATTCGTAGAGATGCGCCGAAGTCGATTGCTCTGAATCGGACCACTTTTAAGCGATCCGAATCATCGTGGTAGGGAAACCCGCTCGCCGGACGAGCGGGGGCGACGCGAGGAAGAAGTACGGTCTGTCGCGGTGCCAGAAGGTCCCGCCCGTCGGACGATGTCCGAAGGGCGATCAGGGCCTGATGGCGAAGTGGTTCGCCCGGGACTCGGGCGGCCGCGGACCCGCCGCCGGTGAATGAGCTGCTGCTCGCTCGCCGGGAGCCCCTCCATCAAGAGACAGAGAAAGGCTTACACGGAAGTGGACGCTGGACGCTGTCGGAGACGGAGCGCGAAGAAAGCACCGAGGGCCCCGCTCGCAAGAGTGGGGCCCTCGTCCGTTTCTGGCCCCGCGGAACGCGGCGCACCCCCTCGCGCGTTCTGCCCCGCCCTCATCGCACCCGCGTGATCGCTCCGGAAGGCCTGCGCCTCGTACTCGGCGCCACCATCGTCAGCGCCGCACTCGTCGCTGTCGCCGTCGTCGCCGGCGGCTGGCTCTGGCTGCCCGCCCTCGTCGCCGCGCTCGGTCTGGTGTTCACGCTCTGGTTCTTCCGCGACCCGCCGCGCCGGCCGCCCGCCGGCGCCGACCTCCTGCTCGCGCCGGCCGACGGGCGTGTCCTCGAGGTCGTCGACGAGGAGGAGCCGCTCTACCTCGTCGGGCCGGCGCGTCGCGTCTCCATCTTCCTCTCGCCGCTCAACGTCCACGTCAACCGCGCCCCGTGCGCCGGCGTCGTGGAGTACGTTCGCTACGTCCCTGGCGAGTACCTCGTGGCCTGGCACCCAAAGGCCAGCGATAAGAACGAGCGCAGTGAGATCGGCGTTCGCCACCCCTCTGGAGTGCCCGTGCTGTTCAAGCAGATCGCCGGCGCCGTTGCGCGCCGCATCGTCTTCCACATCGGCGAGGGCGACACCGTCACCGCCGGCCAGCGGTTCGGCATCGTCAAGTTCGGCTCGCGGATGGACGTGCTCGTGCCGCCCGGCGTGGCCCTCGACGTCGCCGCCGGAGACCGCGTCGTCGCAGGGGAGACGGTGATCGGGCGGATCCCCGTGGCCGCTGGCGCGGGCGCCCGCGCGGCCGGCGCCGGCGTACAGGCCTGACGTGGAAGCGCCGCTGGCAACGCTGCCGAACGCGCCTCCCGCGGGGCGCGGTGGGCCGGTAGCCCGCCGCCGCCGTGCCCGCCGGCAGATACCGCGAGCCGCCGTGCCCAGCGCGTTCACCCTGGGCAATCTGCTCAGCGGCTTCTTCTCGATCGTCCGCGCGTCGGAGGGGGACCTGGAGACGGCCGCGTGGCTCATCGTCCTGGCGTCTTTCTTCGACCTCCTCGACGGGATGGTCGCCCGCATCGCGCGCGGTGATTCCAAGTTCGGCCTCGAACTCGACTCCCTCTGCGACGTCGTCTCGTTTGGCGTGGCTCCGTCGTACCTGCTGTACCAGTTCGGTCTGAAGGACTTCCCGTTCGGGGCCTTCATCGCTTCCCTCCCGGCGCTGACCGGCGCGGTGCGGCTGGCGCGCTTCAACACAATGGAGGTGACCGAGAAGCGACCCTACTTCCACGGCCTCCCCATCCCGGCACAGGCAGGGACGATCGTCGCGTTCATCCTGACGTTCCAGGACGAGACCTGGTTCAGCTCACTCGAGGGCGGTCGGCTCGGGATCCTGCTGCCGCTGTCCGTGCTGCTCTCGATGCTCATGGTTTCGCCGATCCGCTTTGCGGCGCTCCCACAGCCTACCCGCGCGAACCTGCGACGCTACCCGAGACGCTTCGCCGGCTTCGTCGCCGGGCTCGTGCTGGTGCTGGTGCTTAAGGAGGTCGGGCTGCTCATTTCGGCGGCAGTGTATCTTGCGCTGGGTATCGGGGGCGCACTTGTGTGGGCGGTGCGCGTCGCAATGAGCGGCGCCGACGAGCCGCCCGGCCCCGCGTCGAGCGAGTCCCCCTAAGCCACTGCGCCATGTACCGCGCCGCCGTTACCGTCACGCTCCGCCCGTCGATTCTGGACCCCCAGGGACAGGCCATCCAGCACGCCCTGCACGACCTGGGTCACGGTACCGTGGCCTCCGTGCGCGCCGGCAAGCACCTCGAATTGCTCATCGACGCCGGCAGCGAGGATGAGGCCGCGCAGGTCGCGCGGGCCGCGTGTGCGCAGCTGCTCGCCAACCCGGTGACCGAGGACTTCGCCGTCGAGGTCGCGCCGGCCTAGGCGGACATGCCAGCCCTAGCGACGCCGGGCGTGGCAGCGCCCGACGAGGTGGGCGTTGTCGAGGAGGACGTCGCCGACGACACGCGGATCGACGAGCCCTGGCGGGTGATCCTCTTCGACGACGACATCCACACCTTCGCCGAGGTCATCTCGCAACTGGTAAGGGCAACCGGTTGCTCCACCCTGCAAGCCGAGCAGCACGCGTGGACGGTCCACACCGAGGGCAAGGACTGCGTCTATACAGGCGAGTTCTTCGAGTGCCTCCGGGTACAGGGCGTGCTGAGGGAAATAGCGTTGGTGACGGAGGTGGAGGGCTGAATGCTGGATGGTATATGGTAAATGGTATATGGCGTATGGTAGTTCGTTGTTCATTCTTCGTTGACAGGTTGTATTTCTGATCCAGTCGAGTGTTGACTGACAACGAACGACTAAACCTGAACTTATACGCCAGGCGCCATACACCACACACCATACACCATACACAGAGTCACCTACACCCTGCCCATCAACGCATCAACAAGTAGTTCAGCTTCACCAGCACCACGTTGTCGGGGAATAGCTGGAACGTATCTCCCAGCTGGGACAGGGTGGTGGTGTCGAAGGGCGAGCGCGGCGGCGTTGTCGTCGGGTCGAGCAGGAGCTGCTCTTCGAGCGCGTCGCCGCGGGCCTGGGTTAGGACCACGAACAGCGTAGAGCCGGGGCGGTACTCCCAGCGCAGCACCGCGTTCGCGTTGAACGTCTGCCGCGTGAAGTCGCGCCGGCGAGGATAAGCGTCGAAGTCGCGTAGGTCATCCGGGCTGGCGAGGAGGCGCCACTCGTCGAGCCGGCCGCGCGCCGCGAGCACATTCGCGTATACCTGTAGCGAGAGTTCGGTGCTGAAGAGCCAGGTGGCGCGGGTCGTAACGCGGAGCTGGCGGGTGTCGCGCTGCGCGAAGACGGGTAAATGGTAGCCCACGCCGCCATCCACCGGCACCGTGCCTGCGAACACAGGCACTTCACGCAGCAGTGCGTCGATCTCAGAGTCCGCGAGGTCAAGGCGTTCGAGCGACGCCGGGTCGAGATCGCCAGGTGCTGCCGCCACGCTACCTATGAACAGGCCGTCGGAGGTGCGAACGAACCCCTCGTTGGCTGCCCACGCTCGCCAGCCGTCCCGGAGCTCGAAGAAGCCGCTCAGCGACAGGTTGAGCCGGTCGCTCGCGGTCCAGCTGACGTCGCCGAACGCGGTGTAGTCGGTGGCCCCGTCCGCGTTTACTCCGACGTAGAAACCCGGGTGGAATCGGAGCTGCCGACGCTGGTCGGTGCCATAGTTGATCGACGCGTGGACTTCCGGAATGTTGACGACCGGGCCAAGGCCTCGGGTCTCGCGCACGTCGTAGCCCCCCAGGCCGGACGAACCGCCCTCGCTGTTGAGCTGGCGGAAGTTTCTGAACTGGCCGCCTCCGAAGTAGAAGACCTCAAGGCCACGGTTCTGCCCGTCGGAATAGCCCCACGTCTGCGTTCCGAAGACACCGGCGTTTAGGCGCCGGAATGGCCCGACCGGCCGGCCGCCGTTGAATATGTAGCCCGCGCCGAGACGCGCCTGGATGACGTCCGTCTGGCGGAAACGGCCGACGTCGTTGATGTCGAAGCCCGGCGAGTACAGCCGGATGCCGCTGCCCGGCGTGAAGTTGCCCTTAACGCGATCCCACCCCACGTACAGGGCGTACCCGCGGCGCGTCGAGACGTCGTAGACCTCGCGGATCGAGCCCGCCAGCGCGCCGTCGAGTCGCCACTCCTCGTCGCTTCCAGCACGGATATCCCAGTCGGCCGCGCCGGCAAGCGTTCGCACGCCCGGTACGTCTTCGTTGACTGGCTTGTATACGTACCCGCTCGCGCCGGCTCCGATGTAGTTCTGGCCGAAGGTGCGCCGGACGCGCGCCACGCCGTAGAGGCGGTCGGGGTCGAGATCGTTTCCCGTTACCGCCGCGAGGCCGCCGAACGCCAGTCCGCCGGCGCTCTGTCCGGAGAGCTTTGTGGCCGTGAAGATGCGGCTCGCCGACCCGATGCGCCGGGTGTAGAGAAGGGCGCCGTCCTGGTTGCCGACGTTAAGGCCGAAGATCTGCGTGCCCTCGAGGAAGAAGGGCCGGCGTTCGTCGAAGAAGGTCTCGAACGTCGAGAGGTTCAGCTCAGCAGGATCGGCCTCCACCTGGCCGAAGTCGGGGTTGGCGGTTATGTCGAGAATCAGGTTCGAGGCCAGTCCGACCTTGAGGTCCACGCCTCCGTCGAGTGCGTACGCGGCATCGGTCCCACCCGCGACGGCTTCGCTCTCGAACCGCCTGGCGCGCGAAAGGACGTACGGCGTCGCCTGGATGACCCGGCGCGGGCGAACGCCGGACATTCCCTCGAGGCGCCCGAAGTACTGGATGATGCCGGACTGGGCCTGCGCCTCCGTGAACGCGGCCCAGAAGGACTGCTCGTCGGCTCGCGGGATCAGACGTGTGAAGTTGATCGTCCACGAGTCCACGCCGGCCGCGAAGCGCAGCTGCGAGTACGGGATGCGCATCTCAACCACCCAGCCGTCGGGAACGAGCGCGGCCGTCCCCTCCCATACGGCGTTCCAGGACTCGTCGTCGTTTCCGGACGACACGGCGTCGTAGTGGACTCCTCCCGCTGACACACCGAAAACGAAGGCCGTGCGCCTGTCGTTCAGCGCGTCGAGCGCCACGGCAAAGAAGTCGGCCTGCCCGATGTCGTCGCGCCGGCCGAGGGGCCGGCGAATTCCGGCCGGGTCGGTGTCGCGCATGTGCGCGCCCACGTAGAGCGCGTCCGCCCCGCGGAGAACGCGCACCTCGGTTGTTTGCGTGGCCGGCGCACCCTCGTCGGGCTCCGTCTGGACGAAGCCCGACGCGACGGGCGCGGCCGCCCAGGACGCCTCCGAGAGGTCGCCGTCGATGCGAATGTCCTCCCCAGGCACCGCGGTGAGAACCCGCCGGCCGGCCGCATCCACCACCGTCGGTCCCGGGGTTTCGGATTGGGCCGCGCCGGTGGCCGGCAGCCCGAGAATCAGCATCGCGAGCGCCGCCGGCAGGCGCCGCTGGCGCATCGAGTTCGGGTGGGTTGACAACTATGGCCTGGTCGGACTCGCGGACGACGAGCGCGCGAGGGCGCGGGTTGCAGTGGTGTGCGAAGTTTACAGCACAGCCCTCGCGCACATGGCCCCCGACCGCTACCTGGCACTCGCGGCGCCGGCTTCCGCGGAGCCGCCGCGGACCAAGGGATCGCGATTCATCGGCGAGGCGTTTCCGGCGACGTCGGAGGGCGCGATCGCGGCGCTGGTCGACGACGTGCGCCGGCGCGAACATGCGGCCACGCACTGGTGCTGGGCCGCGCGCCTCGGGCCGCCCGGCGCATCCGGAGATGGCGCGTGGCCGCGTTACTCCGACGACGGCGAGCCCTCGGGCTCGGCCGGCCTCCCGATCCTCCGCGAAATCGACCGCCGAGGGCTCTCCGACACCCTGGTGATCGTCACCCGGTACTACGGCGGTACAAAGCTCGGTACGGGGGGACTGGCGCGGGCGTATGGCGAGGCCGGCGGCATGGCGCTCGATGCGGCGTCCGCAGAGGTACGCGTGATTCGGGAGGCCCTCACGCTGCATTTCGGGTACGACGACACGGCTGCCGCGCTGCGCGTGGCGCGTCGCCACGACGCCGAGTTCGGTGCGCCGGCGTACGACGGCGCCGGCGCGACGCTGGCAGTGCGCGTGCCCCGGTCCCTCGCCGCGGAACTGGCCTCCGCCTTCGTGGACGCGACGTCGGGGCGGGGCCGCGTGGAGCGTCGGAAGGGGCCCGAGGGGGAGTGAAGGTTTGACGACCCCACCGCCCTATGGATCACACGCCGACGCGGGGCGTGACCTTGCGGTCCCCGACCTCGCTCCTCGTGCGTTCCTCGCTAATCCTGCTGCTCGGCGCGGTGACTTCGGCCTGCAGCGGCGACGTTCCGGCGCCGAATGGGGCCGGCGCCCCCGCGGCCGGCGCTTCGGCGCCGGGCGCCCCCGCCGTATCCGCCGACTCGTTCGCCGCCTACTGGTACGGGGGGCTCGCTGAGCTCACGGGTTACCGCCTGACGCAAGCCCGCTACGGCGCCCTCCGGGAGGGGACGGCAACCCTGATCTACGTAACCGAGCCGTTCTCGCGCCGGCGCCACGTTAAGGTCGACGACATCGATCGAGCTGGCGACGACGCTGTCACGGTGCTGAAGGTCAACGCGACGCGCGAGTTCGTCACCGGGATCTACCCTTACTCGATGATGACATCGGTCTTCACGCCGGTCAACGTCGGCGACCGGACGCTGAAGGTCACGACGAGCTCCCAGGAGTGGTGCGGCCACACGTATACGCAACTCAATCGCGCGTCGCGAGGCTGGCGCCTGCGCGCATTCTCGTACTTCGAGTCGGAGGCCGACCGCTCGCTGGCCATTGCCGACGTGTGGCTCGAGGACGAGGTGTGGACGGCGATCCGCCTCGATCCCGCGTCGCTGCCGATCGGCGGCGTTCGGATGCTGCCTTCGACGATCTATCAGCGCCTTAGCCACACGCCGTTCGAGCCCCAGGAGGCGATAGGCCGCCTCGACGCGGACACGACCGCGGGCGACCTTCGGGGATACACCGTCGAGTATCCCTCCCTGGGCCGAACGCTGAGCATCCGTTTCAGGGGTGACTTCCCGCACGAAGTCGAGGGCTGGGAAGAGACCTACCTGGACGGCGGCGAGATGCTCACCACCCGTGCCGTGGCCACGGGGCGACAGCGCCTGGCGTACTGGGAGCTCAACCGGCCTGGTGACGAGGTGTGGCGCGACTCCCTGGGGGCTGCGAGCAACTGACAGGCGGCGCTACCGGCTGCTTGTGAGATCACGGACCGAGTCGAGCCCGTCGCGGTTTGCGCCGTCGGCGAGGATGGCGAAGAGCTGCTCCGCGTAGCGCCGTGCGCCGGTCGGGTCGCCGGCCTCCGCCGCTGCGAGCGCGGCGCCTCGCAGGCTCCGGAGGCGATTGGGCGAGACGGTAAGTGCCGCCTCGTATCCGGCGCGCGCGTCGGCCGGCCGGTCGAGTTCCATCAGCATGTCTCCCAGCAGCTCGCGCGCCGGCAGGACCGCGCCGGGAGTGACCGGGTGCTTGTCGACCGAGTCCTCGAGGTCGGCGGCCTCCGTCATAAGTGCGAGGGCGCGCTCGCGGTCGTCGGCTGAGAAGGCGCGCCACGCGGCGACGGACTTGCGGTGCGCATCGGTGAGGGTCGCCCAGTACGGCTCGGCGGAAAGCGCGGAGTGGATGCGATCGAGCTCCGCGATGGCCGCTCCGGCGCCGGCGTCGTCGCCGGCGCGAGCGGCGCCGAGGCCACGCGCAAACCAGGAGATGGACTCCGCTCCTCCGAAGCGTTCCCACGGCTGCGGCGCACCGGCGCGCGGCTGCAGGGCGGCCGCCTCCTCCCACGCCTCACGCTCCAGGGCATAGCGCGCCGGCGTTGCCGCCAGCGCATACGCGGCTGCCAGCGCGGGCGCGAGGTCGGCCACCTCCATGAGGCGCTCCACTACGCCGCGCGCCGCGTCGTCGTCGCCGCGCTGGAGATGCGCGTAGACGAGGTAGTCGAGAGCATGCGCGAAGTGCATGGACGTGGCACCGCCCACCGGCTGCTCGAGTGCCGCGGCCGCCGACCGCTCGTTCCATCGGATGGTCTCCGGCCACGCGCCCTGCCGCACGAAGATGTGGCTCGGCATATGGAGCGCGTGTGGGACGTTCGGAGCCAGGCGATCGTAGCCCGCCGCGACGGCCTCCGCGCGGTCGGCCAGGACCGGGTTGTCGTACGCGTGGATGGTGTAGTGGTACAGTCCCGGATGATCCGGCGCGCGGTGGTGTAGCTCCTCGAGCAGGGCTCCGGCGGCGCGCTGGTTGGCGAGCGTCTGATCGGACCTGGACGCTATGGCAAGGTGCGACAGCGCAAAGAACGCCGCCGCGTCGATGTCGTCCGGGTATGCCTCGTGGAGACCGCGGAAACCTGCTTCGAACGCAACCAACTGGGCAGGGTAGGGCGTGTCGGCCGCGTTCGCGAAGAAGGGCTCGGTTGCCGCGACGTATGCGGTTTCGCGCGGCGTCGCCTCGGGGATGGAGCGCGCGCGGGCCAGGGCGGCGCTCCCCTTCGCCAGGTTTGCGTCCGATGGGCGCTCACCCCACAGCGGGTGTATCACGGTCATCGCGATGCCCCAGTGCGCGATGGCGCACTCGGGATCGGACGCGCCGGCCGCGGCGAATGAGGTTTCCGCCTGCTCGTACATCATGTGATGCAAGAGCGCGAGTCCGGTGTCGAAGTGCCCCTGCGCTTCCGCGGAGCAGGAAGTATGGAAATCGACGGTCCCGTGCGAGTGCTCGTGATCGTGGGGTTGGGCGAGCACGGCCGGGCAGATAATGGCCACTCCGCACGCGAGGAGGGTCTTCATGACTCCTGAGGTTGGTCCGAGGTGAGTACGCAACCGCCCACGATAAGGCGCGCGCGGCAATCCGTTACCCGGGATACCCCGGGTTCTCGCCTGAGAGGGCACCGGCCGCCGCGCCGCGTCGTAAACGCGCGCCCTTCTCCATCATCCATTCCACAGCCCCTCCACGAGGAGGACCACCATGCGATCGCAATTGAGGGTTGCCGCCATGACGATCATCATCGCGATGGTCGCCAGCGGATGCGACACAACTACGGCGGAGGAGGACAGCCTCGCCACGACGTCAACGTCGACCGAGACGGGCCTGATTATGAGCCCGGACCACGTTCGTGCAGGCGCGCGCCTGCGCACCGTGATGGACGGCGCGAGTGAGGTGCCGGGGCCCGGCGACGACGACGGAGCCGGTACGGCAGAGCTGACTTTCAATCCCGGCCTTCGGCGGGTGTGCTACGACGTCAACGTGTCGGACATCGAAACGCCGATGGCTGCTCACGTGCATGTGGGGCCGAGCGGTGTGGCGGGCCCCGTCGTCATCCCGCTGGAGGTGGGCGATCCTAAGCCCAACCACTTCACTGGCTGCGCGAATGGTGTCGAGCGCGAACTCATCACGAACATCATCCGCAACCCCGGCGAGTACTACGTCAACGTGCATAACGCACCCTTCCCGGCCGGCGCGATCCGCGGCCAGCTAGGTCACTAGGTAGGTGAGCCGGCGCGCAGCGGCGGTCGCTGCGCGCCGGGGCCCTGGCGCGGCTCAGGTCCTCGCCGCGCCGGCGCGCATGGCCCCGACCGCCAGGAGGTCGACCCGGTTGTTCAGCTCGTCGTCCGCGTGCCCCTTCACCTTCACGAAGCGCACGTGGTGCCGAGCCTTCTCGATGAGTAGCCTCTCCCAGAGGTCCCGGTTCTTGACTGGTTTCTTGTCGGCCGTCGTCCAGCCACGGCGCTGCCAGTTGTCGATCCACCCCTCGTTCAGCGCGTTCACGATGTAGGCGCTGTCGCTGTGAAGCGCGACCTCACAGGGCTCCTTCAGTGCGGCGAGGGCCTCAACCACGGCCGTCAGTTCCATCCGGTTGTTGGTGGTATTCGGCTCGGAGCCGACCAGCACGCGTTCGCGCCGGCCGTTGGCGCCCTCGTGCTGGAGCAGCGCGGCCCAGCCGCCGGGGCCCGGGTTGCCGGAGCAGCTGCCGTCGGTGTAGACGTGGACGGTCTTCAAGGAGGAGGAGCGGACGGCGCACGATACCGCAGCCGCGGGGGGGGCGCGCTAGCTTGCTGCCCCTCGTCTCGAGACAAAGGCCCGTGACGTGACGGGCGTGGTGATGCGGTGGATGAGGTACCCCGGTGAGGTTCGAATGCCCGACGCACCGCGTGTCGCGATCACGCATTCCCAATCACACGTCGCGCATCACCCTCGCCTACAGCCCCGCATCGAATGCTCTCCGCTACTCCATGAAGTTCGTCGACTACGTAACGATCACTGTCCGCAGCGGCCGCGGGGGTGCCGGGTCGACGCACTTCCGGCGGGCCAAGTTTGAGCCGATGGGTGGTCCCGACGGGGGCGATGGCGGCGCAGGCGGCAGCGTGATCATCGAGGGCGACCAGCAGTTGAACACCCTGCTCGACCTCCGCTATAACCGGCACCACTTCGCACCACACGGCCAGCCCGGGCAGGGGGCGCTGAAGACGGGCAAGAGCGGTGCGGACGTGGTCCTGCGCGTGCCCACCGGGACGCTCGCCCGTGACTCCGAGACCGCCGAGCTGATCGGAGAAGTCACCGAACCGGGGCAGCGCGTGGTGCTCGCGAAGGGTGGGCGCGGCGGATTGGGCAACGACCACTTCAAGAGCTCCACCAATCAGGCGCCGCAGTACGCGCAGCCGGGTGAGGGGGGCGAGGAAAGGGACGTCGTCCTGGAGCTGAAGTTGCTAGCGGATGTAGGCCTCGTCGGGTACCCCAATGCCGGCAAGAGCACTCTCGTAGCATCCATCTCGGCGGCGCGTCCGAAGATCGCGGACTACCCGTTCACGACACTCGAACCGAGCCTGGGAATGGTCTACCTGGGCGACTACCGATCGTTCGTGATCGCCGACATCCCGGGCCTGATCGAGGGCGCCAGCGAGGGCAGGGGCCTCGGACTGCGCTTCCTCAAGCATATCGAACGCAACGCGGTACTCCTCTTCTGCCTACCGGCGGACGCCGAGTCGGCGCCGGCGCACTACGACGTGCTCCTGAAAGAGCTCGCCGCCTTCTCGCCCGAGCTACTCGACAAACCGCGACTGGCGGCGCTGACGAAGGTCGACCTGGTACCGCGCGACCTCCGAGAGGCGTGGGTCGCTGATATCCGCTCCGGCCTGCCGGCGGACCTCGAGCTGCTGCAGATCTCGGCGGTGACGCACGACGGCCTCGACGCGCTCAAGGAGAGGCTCTGGAAGGAGGTCCAGCGGGGGCGGTAGGCAGGGGCAGGGGGCACGGGGCACAGGGGCACAGGGCACAGGACACAGGGGCAGAGGGCGCAGGGCACAGGGCACGGGGCAGAGGGCAGAGGGCAGCGGGTAGAGGGCAGAGGGCACAGGGCGCAGGGGCCGCGTCTCCGGCGCGGCCAGCTGCGAGGTGCAAGCGCGCAAGGCGCCACAGCTGACAGCTACCCACCGCGGTTACACCAACCATCCGCCGCGCGTCTAGGGGGGCACCATCCCGCACCGTGCCCCTGTCGCTCTTCGACGACGCGCCGGCGCCGGCGGCCGACCCCGCGGACCCCGACGAGCGGCTGGCGCTGGTAGCGCTGTCGCTGATACCAGGTGTCGGCGCGGCGCGGGTCCGCGCCCTGCTCGGGCGGTTCCGCTCGGCCGCAGCGGCCATCGGCGCGCCGGCGCGCCGGCTCGCTGCGGTCGAGGGCGTGGGCCCGACGACGGCCTCGGCCGTTGTCGCCGGCGCCGGGGCCGCCTTCACGCTTGCGGAGCGGCACCTCGCAGCCGCCGAGCGGGCCGGGCACCGATTCCTGGGCGTCACCGACCCCGGCTACCCGACCCTCCTGCGGCGCATCTATGATCCGCCGCCGTGCCTGTGGGTGCTCGGCGAGATGCTGCCCGCCGACGAGCGCGCCATCGCCATCGTCGGCACCCGGCGTGCGAGCGACTACGGGCGCCGGGTCGCGGAGTACTTCGCCGCCGGCCTCGCCGGCGCGGGCGCGACCGTCGTCAGCGGCCTGGCCTACGGGATCGACATCGCCGCGCACCGCGCCGCGCTCGAAGCCGGCGGACGCACGGTTGCCGTTCTCGGCTCCGGGCTCGACCGCATCTACCCCGCCAGGCACGCGGCGACCGTCCGGCGCATGCTGGACCACGGCCAGGGCGTCCTCGTGTCGGAGTTCCCGGCGGGCACGCCGCCGGACGCCGTCAACTTCCCCCGGCGCAACCGCGTCGTCGCAGGCCTCTCCCTCGGCGTGCTCGTAGCCGAGGCCCGCGCGCGGGGCGGTGCGTTGCTGACCGCAATGGCGGCGCTGGAGCAGAACCGCGAGGTGTTCGCCGCGCCGGCGCCGCTCTTCTCCGAATTGACCGGCGCGAACCAACTCATCCGCGCCGGCGCCCAGCTCGTCGCCTCTGTCGACGACGTGCTGGAGGCCATCGCGCCGATTGTCGGCACGGCAGCCGCGCCTGCGCCGGCGCCGCCGACGGCCGACGCGGCCGATCTGTCGGACGCGGAGCGCAGGCTCCTCAGCGTGCTATCGGACGAAGCCCGGCCCCTTGACGAGATCTGCGACGCGTCGGGCCTCGAACCGTCCGCCGCGCTGGTGTACCTGCTCCAGCTGGAGTTCCGCGGCATGGCCCGCCAGCGCGCCGGGATGAGGTTCGAGCGGAAGGCGTAGGCTAGACCGCGGGATCCATGAAAGGCGAGGAGAGAGAAGAGCGGGGATGGAGAGGAGAGACAATATTGAGATGGGCCGTTGAATCGTCGGATCTCCGGATCGCCGAAACGCCGAATCGCCTTGCTCTCCCGCTCCCTCTTCCCCCACGCGGCCCACGTCGCCTACCTGGAGCACGCGGCTCTGGCGCCGCTCGCGCTGCCGGTAACAGCAGCTGTGCAGCGCTTCCTCGCGGAGCGCAGCGGCCCGGTCCCCAACGACATCCCGTCGCACTTCGCCGCCTACGAGCGCGTGCGCGCCGGCGCCGCCGCGCTCATCGGCGCGCCCGTTGAGCACGTCGAGCTCGCTCCGTCGACATCTTGGGGCCTCAACCTGCTGGCCCTCGGGTACCCGTGGCAACCGGGCGACCGGGTGGCAGTGCCGGCGTGCGAGTTCCCCGCCAACGCGTTCCCCTGGCTCCAGCTCAGCCGCTTCGGGGTGGAAGTGGACCTCGTCCCGCACACCCGGGGCGTGGTCACCGTCGAAGACATCGAGGCCGCGCTAACGTCTCGCACCCGGCTAGTCGCGGTCTCGTGGGTCCAGTACTTGTCCGGCTACCGGCTCGACCTCGAGCGCCTGGCCGAGGTCGTCCACGCGGCCGGGGCTTTGTTGTCGGTCGATGCCACCCAGGGGCTCGGCGCGCTGCAGCTCGACGTCGCCGTCGCCGGCGTCGACTTCATGGCCGCCGGCGCGCAGAAGTGGCTGCTCGCGATGCAGGGCGCCGCCATCGTGTACGTCGCGCCGGCGCTGCAGGAGCGCCTCGCTCCGATCCGCGGTTGGCTGAACGGACCCATGGCACCCGACGAGGAGATGGACTTCGCCGGCGCGCTCCACCCCGACGCCCGTCGCTTCCGTGTCACTGCGCCGGCGATGGAACCGGTGATCGCGCTCGACGCCTCGCTCGCGATGCTGCGCGACGCCGGCGCGCCGGCGGTGGAGCACGCCGTCGTCGGCAGCGCGACGCGGCTCGCCCGCGGGCTGGACCGCGCCGGCCTGCGCCGGTACGGCGCCGACGAGGTGAGTTCGGGGATCGTCACCTTCGACCACCCCGACCCGGCGGGCGCGCATGCGGCCTTGCGCGAGGCCGGCGTGCACGCGTCCGTGCGCAACCGGCGGCTTCGCTTCAGTCCGCACGCCTACAACGACGACGATGAGATCGACCTGGCGATCGACGTGCTGAGCAAGGCACGTGTCGGCGGCCTGGTCTGAGCCGGCCATAAAATGGCCGAGACCCCGGAGGAGACCCTTATCACCATCGCCGTGCCCCCGGGCCAGGCGGCCGGAGTGCGCCTGGATGTCTACCTGACGGAGCGCATCGCGAACGCGACCCGCGCAAAGGTGCAGCGGGGGATTCGCCAGGGTCGCGTGTCGGTCAATGGCCGCATGGAGCCGAAGCCGAGCTACCCGGTCCAGCCCGGCGACCACCTGGAGTGCCGCGTCCTCCGCCCGCCGCCCATCGAGGTAGTGCCGGAGGCGATCCCGCTGTCGATCGTCTACGAGGACGATGACCTGATCGTGGTCGACAAGCCAGCCGGCATGGTCGTCCATCCTGCGTACGGCCACCGGAGCGGGACGCTGGTCAACGCACTGCTTCACCACGTCGGCGCCGGCCCCCTCCGCGCGGAAGAGGGCGCGCTCGTGGGCGACGACGACGAGGAGGAGCCAACCGGACTGTCGACCGCGGCCGCGGCTCCGCGCTACGAAGGCGATCCGAGTGTGCGCCCGGGCCTGGTCCACCGCCTGGACAGGGACACCAGCGGGCTCATCGTCATCGCCCGCACCGACGTGGCGCACGCCCGCCTCGCGAGGCAGTTCGCCGAGCGCACGATCCGCCGGCGCTACCTGGCCATCGTGTGGGGCGTGCCAAATGCGCCGGCCGGCCGCGTGGAGACCTGGCTTGGCCGCGACCCCCGTGACCGGAAGCGCGTCGCCGTGGTGGCCGAGGGCAAGGGGAAGTGGGCCGCGACGAACTGGGAGCGGGTCGAGGCCATGCATCACACGTCCGTTGTCCACTTCCGGCTCGAGACGGGCCGGACGCACCAGATCCGGGTCCACGCCGCCCACATCGGCCACCCGGTGTTCGGGGACCGCACGTACGGTGGCGACCGCATCCGCGCCGGCGCGGACACCGCCTCGCGCCGCGCGTTCATGAACAACCTCTTCGAAGTGCTACCCCGCCAGGCCCTGCACGCGCAGACGCTGGGCTTCACCCACCCGGCGACGGGCGTCGAGATGGACTTCGAGGCCCCCGTCCCCGACGACATTACACACGTGCTAGCACGGCTGAGGAGCGTTGAGGGGGGGGAGCGGTAGACGGTGGACTGTGGACGGTGCGTGCGGCGCGGAGGGCAGAGAACGGATGATGGATGACCGGGGCCCCGCGCCCAGCGCCCTCCGCCAGAAGCCCCGTGCCCCGATCCCCGCCCCCGCCCGGCGCGCTGCCCACTGCCAGCCGCAAGCTGCTGCTGCTACCTGCCATCTGCGAACCCGGCGCCAGCGGGGCGGTACTTTCGCGGCCCTATCCCCAGTGCGATGGTCCAGACAGACACTACCTCCCTCACCTCCTTGCTGAAGCTCGAGCGCATTCGCGTGGGGCTGGCCGGGGGCGAGAAGGGCGAGATCATCGCATCCATTGTGGCGCTCCTCGAAGGCACCGCCGGCGTGGACGACCTGTCGAGGGTCTTGGACGACGTCGAGCGCCGAGAGGCGTTGATGTCGACAGGTGTCGGTAAGGGCCTGGCCCTCCCGCACGCGCGCTCGACCGGCGTCTCCACGACGGTGGCGGCGTTCGCCGTCACCGCCGGGCCCGTCGAGTACGGCGCGTTCGACGACCTCCCCGTGCGGCTCGTTATGCTCCTCGTCGGACCCGAAGCCGAGCGCGGCGCGCACGTCCGGCTCCTCAGCCGCGTGTCGCGGATGATGAGTGACGACGCCTTCCGCGAGAGCCTCCTGGCCGCGCCGGATGCCGCCGCGGTCCTCGACGCCTTCGCCCGGGCCGAGGCGCAACTGACATGAGTTCCGCGCCGGACACCCGGCGCCGGCCGGCGCGATCACGATGATCCAGAACGTGCGCGGCACCTTCGACGTGCTGCCGGACGGCCGCGACGGCGCCGGGGGGTACGTCCCGGGCAGCACCGCGTGGCGGCACGTGGAGGACGTCGTGCGGAGCGTCATGGAGCGCTTCCGATTCGAAGAGATCCGGACGCCTGTTATCGAGCCGATAGAACTGATCGCGCGCGGCGTGGGCTCCACTACCGACATTGTCCAGAAGGAGATGTTCGTCGTACCGCGCGAGGACGAGACGTACGTGCTGCGCCCGGAGGTGACCGCGCCGGTGATGCGCGCATACCTACAGCACCACCTCGGCCAGCGCGGCGGCACACAGCGGCTGTACTACCTGGGGCCATGCTTTCGCGCGGAGAGACCGCAGAAGGGCCGATACCGCCAGTTCCACCAGTGGGGCGTGGAGCTTATCGGGGCGGCCGGCGCGGCGGCCGATGCCGACGTTATCGCCTCCATGCGAGCCGTCTACGACGCCTTCGGGATCGCGGGGACGCGCCTTCGTATCAACTCGCTCGGTGGCGCCGGCGCGCGCGCGAATTTCCGCGACGCACTACGCGCTTACCTGGAGCCGCACGCCGGCGCGCTGTCCGAGACCAGCCGTCAGCGGCTCGAGACCAACCCGCTGCGCATCCTCGACACGAAGGACGACGGCGAACGCGCGCTCCTGGAGGGTGCTCCGCGCCTCATGCAGTTTCTCACGGACGACGAGCGCGCGCACTACGACGAGGTCCGGTCGCTGCTCGCGGGCGTCGGGATCCCGTGTATCGAGGACCCGCTACTCGTTCGCGGCATCGACTACTACACCGGGGTGGTCTTCGAGCTGGAGACGGACGATATCGGGGCGCAGTCGGCGCTGGCGGCGGGCGGTCGCTACGACGGACTGGCGGAGGCGGTGGGCGGGAAGCAGCCGGTCCCCGCGGTGGGCTACGCGGCCGGCGTAGAGCGGCTGCTCCTCGCGCTTCATGCTGCGGGCTATGCCTTCCCCGGCGCCGCGCCGGCCGACGCGTACGTGGTCGCGCTCCCGGGCGGCTCCGGCGCGGCCTTCGGTCTCGCGCAGCGACTCCGCGCGGCGGGTCTCAACGTGGCGCAAACAGTCGACGCGGGGTCGTTCAAGAAGCTGATGAAGGACGCCGAGCGCTCCGGCGCGCGGTCGTATGTGCTCGTCGGAGAGCGTGAGGCTGCCGCGGGGGTCGCGGCCGTGAAGGACGCCGCCTCCGGCGAGCAGCGCGAGGTCCCGTTCGAAGCCCTTGCCGACGCCCTACGCCGTTCGGCTGAATGAGGCCTGGAAGCGCCAGGTGCGCTCGCCGCGTAAGCGTCCGGCGTGGCCGGCGCCGCGGCCTCCGTGGCGGGCTTCGGCTCACGTGCTTGCAACCAGCGCCGGGATCATCGCAGGCTTTGCCGCGATGGCGATTTCGCACCTGGTCGGCAAGTTGCTTCGCCTCTGGCACGTGAGGCGGGGACCCCTCCCGGCCTACCGGGCGCTGCGCGGCCAACACGTAGCTTCCAGTCGTATGCCGCATTCTGATGTACCCCCGCGTTAGCGACCTCTTCCGGGACCTGCTCGGGTTCGAGCTCCCGTTCCCCATCTACTCCTTCGGGCTGATGGTGGCGGTCGCCATCCTGGCCGGGGCCGCCCTCGTCAAGCGGGAGCTCGACCGGATGCACGCCGCGACGCTGCTGCCGGGTGTCCGGGTGAAGGTTCGCGATGGCAAGGGCCGCGACCGCTACGAGACGGCGAGCCCGTCGACGCTCGTCTGGACCCTCATGCTTCTGGCGGCAGCCGTCGGCATCGCCGGTTCGAAGCTGTTCTACTTCTTCGAGCAGTGGCCCACCTTCGTTCGGGACCCGATCGGCGTGGCGCTCTCTCCGGCCGGACTGACGTTCTACGGGGGCCTCATCTGCGGCGCGGCGGCGATCGCGTGGTACGTCCGGCGCAAGGGCCTCCCCGTGGGCCGCGTCGCCGACGCGGTCGCGCCGGCGCTGATGCTGGGCTATGGAATCGGCCGCATCGGATGCTATCTCGCCGGGGACGGCGACTGGGGCGTCTGCGCTGACCTTGCCAGTAAGCCGGGGTGGATTCCCGGCTTCCTCTGGGCTGAAACGTTCCCCAACAACATCCTGGGAGTCAACGTCATCACCGATACCGCGCTGAAGGCCGCGCGCCTGGGATTTCCGGATGGCGTCTGCGCCGGCGCGGACGGCGTGTACCCGACGATGCTGTACGAGACCGCCGTCGCTGTCCTGCTGTTCGGCGGGTTGTGGATGATCCGGAAGCATCCCTTCCGCGCCGGGTGGCTCTTCTGGCTCTACCTCGTGCTGACGGGCGTGGCGCGGTTCGTAGTGGAGGAGATCCGCCTCAACCCGGACGTGATCGGCTCGCTGTCGCAGGCGCAGCTGATCTCGATTGCGCTGGCACTCGTGGGTCTCGCCGGCCTGGTGGCGAGCAGCCGGCGGGCGACGCCGGCCGCGCCGGCGGCGCCGGCCCAGCCGAACGTGGTCATTCCCATCGGCGGGCGTATCTGACGTGACCGAGGCGAGCGCGATCCTCGCCCGCGCGTGGGGCGCGATCGACGAGTGGGAGGCGCGGTGGGGGCCGGCCGAGCGCCACGCCGCGTCGGAGGTTCCGGCCGGGCGGCTGGAGGCCGCGCTCGACGAGTGGCTCTCGCGGCTGACGGCTCCGCCGCGCGGCGAGCACCCGGGCAACTACCCGTTCTTTCACCCGCGGTACGCCGGCCAGATGCTGAAGCCGCCGCACCCGGTGGCCGTCGCAGCCTACGCCGCGGCTATGCGCATCAACCCGAACAACCACGCGCTCGATGGCGGCCCGCCCACGGTCAGGATGGAGCGCGAGGTCGTGGCGGATCTGGCGGCCATGTTCGGCCTTCCACCCGAAAGTCTCGGGCATCTAACGGGAGGAGGGACGGTGGCGAACCTGGAGGCGCTGTGGGTAGCGCGAGAGTCACATCCAGGCCGTGCGATCGCGTTCTCGGAGGACGCCCACTACACACACTCGCGCATGGCCGGCGTGCTGGGGATGGAAACCGCCATCGTGCCCGCGGACGACAGGGGGCGGATGGACCTCGGCGGTCTGGAGGAGACGCTACGCGCCGGCCGGGTCGGTACCGTCGTGCTCACGGCCGCGACGACCGGGCTCGGCGGGGTGGATCCCATCGCGGATGCGATCCCGCTCGCGAGGAAGTACGGCGCGAGGGTGCACGTCGACGCCGCGTACGGCGGCTTCTTCCGGCTACTAGCAGATGACCCGTCGCCGCCGGCCGGCTTTCCCGCCGAGCACTTCGTCGCGATCCGGGAGGCGGACTCGGTCGCTATCGACCCTCACAAACACGGTTTGCAGCCGTACGGCTGCGGCGCCGTGATATTCCGCGACCCAGCAGTAGGCAGGGTCTACCTGCACGACTCGCCCTACACGTACTTCACTAGCGGTGATCTGCACCTGGGCGAGATATCGCTAGAGTGTTCGCGTCCCGGCGCCGCCGCAGCCGCACTCTGGCTGACGCTACGCGCGTTGCCGCTGCGGTTTGACGACGGGCTCGGGCCGATCCTAGCGGCCGGCCTTCGCGCCGCGCGCGATCTGGCGACCCGCCTCGACGCGTCCGATCGGTTCGACGTGTATTCCCCTCCGGAAACGGACATAGTGGTTTACGCTCCGCGGCCGACGGACCCGAGCCTGTCGGCGATCGACGCGGCGTCGCAGCGCGTGTTCGACGCCGGGATGGCCGACGCGGAGGACCCCGTCTTCCTCAGCCTCTACCGCCTGGACGCCGGCCGCCTGCGCCGGCGCTTCCCCTCGCTCGCCGTCGACGCGCCGGCCGCGCGCGTGCTGCGGAGCGTGCTGATGAAGCCCGAGCACGAGTCCGCCACGGGCTGGCTGGCCGCGCGGCTGGAGGCGCTGGCCGGCGCGGGGTAGGTCGCGGTTCGTTAGCGGGTAAGCCGCCGAGCGCCGGATTCAAATGCCCTCGCAATGCAGGCGCGCGGTCCATGCGCGACGTTTCCCCGGAGTCAAACGGGACCTGCGGAAGCCACGCGATGACGTACGATCCGGAGCGGCACGGCCGGCGCTCGATTCGACTGAGTGGCCACGACTATCGGAGCGCCGGTGGGTACTTCGTTACGATCTGCACCTTCCGGCGCGAATGCCTGTTCGGGAGCGTGGTGGATGGAGCAAATGCGATTGAGCGACCACGGAAGGGTTGCGGACGATGAATGGCGGAAGACGTCCATGATTCGCCCCGGCGTGGTCGTGCGTCCCGCCGAGTTCGTCGTGATGCCAGACCACATACACGGGATCATCCGGATTGCCTTCAATTCCGGACGCCCGACGCGGGGCGGAAACCGGCGCGGGGGCGGAAACATTCGGCCTAGGGGCGCAGCGGCGCTGGGCCCCTAGGATGCCGGACACCATGCGGGATACGATGCGGACGCGCGCGCCGGCGACGCCAAACCAAATCGCGACATCGTCCATCGCCCGTCCGAACCAATGCGCGCCGGCGCCTGCGGTTCTGGCTGGGTCACTGGCGGCCATCGTCCGGTCGTACAAGGCCGTCGTGACCCGGCGCATCAACGATGCGCGCGGCACGCGTGGCGCGCCGGGTCTGGCAACGCAACTACTACGAGCACATCGTCCGCGATGAGGCGGCACTCAACCGGATTCGGCGCTACATCAGACATAACCCTATGGCGTGGGCGGCGAGATACGGCGGGCGTTAGTCTGTCGCGTATGTCAGGGATCATCGCCGGCCGCAACCCTGTCCGCGAGGCGCTCGACGGCGCCGGCGCCGGCGTCGAGAAGGTGTACCTCCAGGCCGGCGCGCACGGAAGCGCCATCGACGTGATACGCCGGCGCGCGCGGGACGCCGGCGTGCCGGTTCAGGTGGTCCCGCAGGCGCGGCTGGCGCGGCTCGCGCCGGGCTTGCACCACCAGGGGGTCGTCGCCATTGCGGCCGAGGTCGCCTATGCCGACGTCGATGAGATGCTGTCCGCCGCCGCGCCGGACCTCGACGGCGTGCGCGCGCGCCGGCCGCTGTTCGTCGCGCTCGACGAGATAGAGGACCCGCACAACCTGGGCGCGATCCTCCGCAGCGCGGTCGCAGCCGGCGCGGCCGGCGCCATCGTGCCGGAGCGGCGGTCGGCGCCGCTGAGCGCGGTCGCCGTTCGCGCCTCCGCCGGCATGGCCCTGCGGCTGCCGGTCGCGCGTGTGACCAACCTGGCCGACGTGCTGCTCGCCGCCAAGGAGCGCGGCTACTGGGTCGTCGGCCTGGAGGGCGGCGACGCGCCCGCCGGCGTGCAGCCGACGACCGTGTGGGAGTGGGACTGGGCCCGGCCCACGGTGCTCGTAGTGGGAAACGAGGGACGCGGCCTGCGCCCTCGCGTGGCCGCTGCGTGCGACGCGCTCGCGTCGATACCGATGCCCGGGCCGGCGGAGAGTCTCAACGCCTCCGTCGCGGCCGGCGTTGCGCTGATGTACGCCGCGCGGTCGCGCGCCGCGCCCCCGGAGGAAGGGGACGCGGCGACCTAGCGACCTCGAAGGACCACTCGCGTCGGCGTGTGCCGCTTACGGAGACCGTACACGATCTTCCGGAGTGTGTCGAACTGCAGGTAAGGGTATCGCGCCCGGAGCTCCTCAATGGCGTCCGACGCCGAAACGTCCGCGTCGCGGAGGCCTCGGAACTCCTGCCGGATGCGGTAGTCGCGGATCGCCTTCGGATTGAGCAGGTTGTGCTCCTTCAGAAGGGCGTACGCGTCGCCGCTGATGAACTCCCCGAGGGGGTTGTCGTAGGCCGCTTCCATTGGCGTCCCGGGTAGATGACTGGACCTGCAGACGGACGCTAAGGCGGGTGCCCTGCGCAATCGGGCCCCGGCGTCCTGAATGGTCCCTGCCCGCGCGCGAACGGTCTGCCTCCCGCGCCGAGCCGCGTGGCAACGTGCATCCTGCGCCGGCGAGCGTCGTACGCCGCGCGCCTATTCCGCCGGCGGTGGCCGTCGTGCCATGCCGGCGCCCTGGATGAGTAGCGCCGCGACGCCCGCCACGGCAAACAAGGCCAGTTGGGCGCCGTGCGTGAGGAGAGCGAACGCGGCCGCCGGCGTCTCCGGGACTCCGCTCAGCAGGCCCAGGGCCTGCACCACAGCGAAGTGGTACGACCCGGTGCCACCCGGCGCCGGCATCGCCATCCCGACCGCACCGATGTTCATCACCCCCCACGCATCGAGGAGCGTCAATCCGTACTCATGATGGATTCCGAGCATCCGCAGCGGGAAATCCGACATCAGGACGTAGCAGGCCCAGATGCCGGCAGTGGACGCGACGAGCGCACCGCGCCGGCGCACGCGAGCGAGCGAGACGAGCCCGTCGCGGAAGCCGCGCAACAGTCCCGCGACTTTCCCTCCGCCGGCGCCGCGCCGTCGGAGCAGCAGCGCCGCCGCAAGGAGAAGGGCGATGCCGCCCACTGCGATCGCCACCCACAGCGCCGGGCCGTGCGGGAGGATTCCGGCCACGCCGCGCTCCACGGAGGCTCGGATGGCGTTCAGCCGGTTACCGAAAAGGAGCGGCAGGGTGAGCAGAGCGAGCGCGAGCGTCAACACGTCGATGACCCTCTCGACGACTACGGTGCCCATCACCGCCGGGAAGCCCGCCGACGTGCGCGCGGCGACGTTGCCGGCGCGGGCCACCTCGCCGCCCCGCGGGATGGCGGTGTTGACGAGGTACCCGATCATCGTCGCACCGAAGGCGAGCCAGAATCCGGCGCGCGGCTGGTCCGGCTGCGCGTCGGGCAACGTGTCCAGCAGCAGGGTCCACCGCCACGCGCGGAGGGCGTGCGAGCCGATCGTGACGACCGCGATTGGGACGATCCAGCGCCAGTCGGCGCCGGCGAGCGTGTCGCGCAGTCGCGAGAAGTCCGCGTGGCGGACCGACAACCAGAGAAGTACGGCGGCCAGCGCCACGCTCCCCACGACGGCCAGCGCGGTACGGACCCGCGGGGGGAGGGACGGAGAACGACGCGGGGCCACGGGGCCAAGCTAGAAGCCCCGTGGCCCCGCAGGGCAGGAAGACGGAAGGAAGCCTACGAGCGCAGGTCAACCACCTCCGCGCCGGCCGGCGCGCGGAAGCTGAAGGTGCCGGAGGGCAGGCGGCCGTTCAGGCGGACGTTCCGGAGGTCAAACGCCAGGGTGTGGCCATTGACGTCGTGCACGCGCAGCCGCGCCGGGACGGCGTCGGACGAGCGCACGTAGAGCGTCGCGTCGCGGACCGACGAGCCAGCCTCACGGGGCACCAGGGCGAGCACGTCGTGAGCCACCCCGCCGACGGTGGCGCGCGAGGCGCCGGTGACGCGGAACTGGCGCGTCCAGTCGGTCAGGAGCTGGCCCACCGAGAAGCCCATGTCCTGCGGCCGATAGTCCTGTACGACGACCTGGTTGTCCTCGCTGGAGTACGACCAGAGCGTTGCCCCGTCGGAGACGAGGGTCTGGTCGGGAAGCTGGATGCGGAACGCGTCTCCGCTAACGGAGATGGTGCCGCGGAGCGTCTGGCCGCCGAGGACCTGCGTGAAATCGGCCTGCAGGCTGCGGACGGCCTGGTATTGACGGCTAAGGCGCTGCGCGACGGCGTCGGCCGACTGGGCCGTCGCGGACCCTGCCAGCAGCGCCGGCAGGGCGAGGGCGAGCAGGCGAAGGGGTCGGATTCGCATAGTTGGCGGGGTTTGTCGGGGGACAGTGCCGAAAGCGTGCCGGGCACGCTGGGCACACCGCAGAGCCGCCGCGCCGGCGCGCCGGGTCACGGCGGCCGGCGCGGGCTCAGCTCACGCACCATCACCGGAGCCGCTCGGCCCAGCCGCGGCGCGGACCTCCACGCGGCGGGGGCGGCTCGCCTCGGCCTTGGGGACTCGGATGGTCAGCACGCCTTCGGCGAAGTCCGCCGTGACGCCCCCGGCGTCGATGGCGCCGCCGAAGCGGAAGGCGCGGAAGAACCGGCCGTAGCTCCGCTCAATGCGGTGGTACTGGCCGCCAGATTCGCGGGCGATCTCACGCTCGCCGGCAACCTTGACCGTGTCGTCCTCGACTGTTAGTTCCAGGGCTGAAGGCGTGACGCCCGGCATGTCGAGGCTGATCACGTACGCATCCTCGGTCTCCGCGAGGTCCGCGCGCGGCGACCAGACGGCCTGATCGGCTTCGGTGTCGCCGGCGGTGGCCGGCGCGAAGTCCTGGATGAGTCGGTCCATCTCTCGGCGCAGATGGCGGAAGTCGCGACCGAGGAGTCGGCTGGGGTAAGACATGACGGTGTGTAAGGGGTTTGATCCAGCGCACGCGCGACCCAATCGCGTGCCAGCCGCCTGCGCCGGACGAAATGGCAGTGGGGGTAGCTGTTGGCTGTCAGCCTTCAGCTGTCAGCAAGCGGGACGTAACCCCACAGCTGAGGGCAACTACCCCCTCGGCAACTCGAACGTAACCGGCAGTTCCATCCTCACTCTTAGCGGCCGGCCGGCGCGGTGGGCGGGCACAAAGCGGGCGCGGCGCACCGCGGCCAGCGCCTCGCGGTCCAGCGCTGGATGCACCGACGACGTTATCTCGGCCTCCTCCACGGTGCCGGTCTCGGTCACGGTGAACGCGACGACGACGCGGCCCTCCGCTCCGGCAGCGTGTGCCGTGACCGGGTACTCGAGGTCGCTCGCGATAGAGCCAAGCCCTCCGATGAGCTCGGGCATGTCGATCGCCGCCGAGTCCGTGGCTACGGCGTCCTGCGCGCGCGCCGGCGCGCCGGCGACGGCGACTAACAGGAGGAGGAGGGCAGCGCGGCGCATGGCGAGGCGTCGTGGGCGGAGGCCTAACCTAACCCACCGTTACCGCCGTTCGGTGCAGACGCCGTGAGGGCTTCCCGCGGTCCGCGTGGAGCGCGCGGACGCTCGTTGGACCGCGCGAGGGTCTCCGCCATCAGCCGCGCGGCCAGCGGCAGAGCGGCTTCGTCGACGTCGAACCGCTGGTGGTGGAGGGGGTAGCGCGTGTCGGACCCGCTGGCGGAGCCGACGCGCACCATCGCTCCCGGGATACGCTCGAGGTAGAAGGCGAAGTCCTCGCCGCCCATGCTCGGCATCACCTCCCTCGGCGCGTCGGCCCCGAAGAGTGCGGTCGCGGCGTCGCGGACGATCGCCACCTCCTCTTCGGTGTTCATCACCGCCGGCAGGCTGTCGACGAACTCCACGGCAACGTCCGCGCCGTAGAGCGCGCCGGCGCTGCCCGCCACTCGGCGCATCTTGTCGCGCAGGTAGGCGAACGTCTCCGCGTCGGCGCAGCGAAGCATGCCTCCCATCTCGACGTCGCTGGGGATCACGTTCAGCGCGTCGCCGGCCTCGAAGCGGCAGATGGTGATGATCGAAGTCTTCCGCGCGTCGGCGACGCGGCCGGCGAGCTGGTAATACTGCGTGGCGATCTGCGTGGCGAGCCAGACGGTATCGACGGTCTCGTGGGGACGCGCCGAGTGCCCTCCGGTTCGCCCGGTGGATATGCGCACCAGGAACGGCGCGCAGGCGGCCGTGATCGCGCCGGCGCGGAGGCCGAACCGACCCACCGACAGCGTTGGGTCGACGTGGATGGCGTAGACCGCGTCGAGCCCGTCCAGTACGCCGTCGGCGATCATGCGCGGCGCTCCGCTGGGCGGGCGCTCCTCGTTCGGCTGGAAGAAGACGCGGACTCGGCCAGCGATCTCGTTCTGTCGCTCCTGGAGCAACACGAGCACACCGCACGCGGTAGCCATGTGCGCGTCGTGACCGCACAGGTGGGCCACTCCAGGCTTCGTGGACGCGTACGGAACCTCCTTAGCGTCCATCACCGGCAGGGCGTCCATGTCCGCCCTGTAGCCCGTCGTCGCGCCGGCGCGGCGGCCCGCGATGTCGACGTAGAACCCGGTGCCCGCCAGTGGCCCCACCGTCTCGAACCCCCGCTCCTCGAGCCACCCCCGCAGGAACGCTGACGTCTCGTGCTCCTCGAACCCGAGTTCCGGGTTGCGGTGGAGGTGTCGGCGGAGCTGAGAGAGAGTCGCGGCGAGGTTCATGGGATGGGGTCGTGAGTGTATGGAATTATGGTGTACTACATTTGTTACCAGTAAATAATCGGTACCAATTAAGTCCCCAACCCCCAATCCCTACTCCCTAATCCCATCCCTCAACTCGTCGGCCAGCCTCCTGGTCACATCCGGCAGGCGACCGACTTCGGCGAAGGTCCGGCGCTGGCGCTCGTACGAGGCGTTGCCGCCGAGCATCCCCCCCACGTCCGACAACTCGGACGAGCACTGCAGGGCCTCGGCGGTGGGCGCCAGGTCGTCGAGCAGCGCCGGGACGAGCGTCCGCAGCGGTGCGTGGGAGCCATCGTTGGCCATGATCACGTCGGCGTCGAGCCCGTGCCGGGCCGCGCGCCACTTGTTCTCCCGGACGACCCACGGGTGGAGTAGACGCATGGGGACGCCGTCGTCGTACTGTCGGTCGAGGTGGACGACGAGGCACTGAACGAGCGCGGTCAGCGCGGCTACCTCCCGCAGCGTGCTGGGCGCGTCGCACACGCGCACCTCGACCGTCCCGAAACCCGGGTGCGGTCGGATGTCCCACCAGATCTCGCGCACCGACTCGATCGCGCCGGCGTGCACAAGTGTGTTCATGAACTCCTGAAACTCCGCGTAGCCGGAGAGCCGCACCGGAAGGCCCGTCGTGGGCATGGCCTCGAAGATCTTCGCCCGTGCGCTGGCAAGCCCGGTGTCCTCGAAGTCGACGAACGGGCTCGAAGCGGACAGCGCGAGCAGGTGCGGGATGAAGGTGGTGAGACCGTTCTGGATGGCAATCGCCTTCTCACCGGAGGCGACACCGACGTGAACGTGAAGGCCGTAGATGAGAAGCCGCCGCGCCGGCCACTGGATGCGTTCGACAAGGTGGCGGTAGCGGATGTCAGGAAAAACCTTCTGATCGCGCCACTGTGCGAAGGGGTGCGTCCCCGCGGATGCGAACGTGACGCTCAGGTCATCGCCGGCCGCGTATAGCTCGAGGAGGGTCGCCGCGAGGTCGGCGCGGGCTCCGGCAACTGTATCGCAGACGCCGGTGATGACTTCGATGGTGGACTGTGTCAGCTCCTGCTTGATCCGCGGGTGCCCGGGGGCGCCGACCTTCTCGAGCACCTCGCAGGACGCCGAGCGCAGGTTCCACGACGACGGGTCGACCACCTGTAGCTCCAGCTCTACGCCCAGCGTCGGCCGCGGCGAACCGCGAAAGGGAATACGAATCGACGGGGCACGGGACGGAGGGAGAAGCGGGACATCCATGCGCGGCGCGTGCATTTCGATTGAGCCGGCACCTCGTGCGCCGGTCGTGCCTAACTACGCACCGCGGCCCAACTACCCGGCGTCTCCGAACAGTTCGTGGTAGCGCCCGATCATCAGCGCGGCCTCCTCCGCGAGCGCCGGCCCGGAACCGTCTCCCTGCGCGAGCACGGCCAGCGCATCGGCGAGGGCCGCTTCGCGGTCCTCCTCATGGAGGTGGGCGACCTGCCAGTATCGCGCCGCGCGGTCCATGGCGGCTTCCAGGGCATCGGCGTCGCCGGTTGCGGCCGCCTGCTCGAGGAGCGGTTGCGCGAAGAGGGCCCGCGCCTCGAGCTCGGACAGGCCGTCCGGCCCGTACCCGCGGGCCGCCTCCACCGCCTCCTCGTCGAGCCGATAGGAGGCATGCGACGTTAGCGCGTTCCAGTCGAGCCACCGCACACCCGGCTGCCGAGCCGCCTTGCGCTCTTCGGGCTCCATGGCGTCCCAGTACGGCTCCGTGGCATCGAGCACGGCCTCGACCTCGACCCAGTCGTCGTCGGAAGGCTCCGCGCCGAGCAGGTGGACGGCCAGCCCGGTGCGCCGGCGCGCGCGCTCTGGCGGCGCCAGCTCGAAGTAGGACCACATCAGCCGCGCGGCCTCTAGCATGGCCACCACCTCGGGGTCGGCCGAGTCGGGGTCCTGGCGCAGGGCGAAGGCATCCGCCAGGTCGAGCTCGAACCGGCGGAACGCGGGCTCAGCGAAAAGCACGAGGCTCTCGAAGAGCAGGCCCGTCTCACCGGCGAGCAGGGCGCGGGCACGCGCCGGCGCGGCCAGAGCGGCCGCCCGGGTGGCACCGCCGAGCGGGACGGCGGGATTGTCGTCGAAGGGACCGAAGTCCTCAATGTTCTCGAACTCGTCCGGGTCGAACATGGCGGGCGCGTTTGCAGGGTGGGAGGACGCGTATGGTCGGGCCGATGTTCGGCCCCGAAGCGCGTCGGCGTGTTATTTCACGCGGCCGTCGTCGGGCGCGGGCGCGACCATCTCGTCGTAGAGGGCGTCGAGCGCCGCCGCGGGGTCGTCGGCACGCCCGGTGTGGACGGGGGAGGGCTGAAGGGCAGTCGACCGCGTCGACGTAATCCAATGGAACCGCTCCGAGGGCGTCAGCAGGCCGATGGGTCCGGAATTCGGTCCGCCGGCCGCCACTGCGCGGAGGGCCTCGAGGTACCGCGCCACCAGGCGGGAATCGACGCTGCCGCACATGCCGGAAGCGTCGGGAAGCAGCCGGAGGCCCAGGAAGCCGGCGCGGCGCGCGTGGAGCACGACGCCCACGGTGCAGGCATCGCCGCGCACGACGTCCGGCACCAGCCGAATCAGCGCCCAATCGTAGTCGATCTGCTGGGAGGTGGGGCTCACGTCAGCGACGGTAGGCGAGGGGCCGGCGCGGCGCGGCGAGAGCGGCCACGCGCGCGGCCTCCGCGGAGGCGGCCCATGCCCGGGGGGCCTCGAGGCGCGCGGTGAACCAACGCGCGTAGGCCTGGCGGTGCGCGCCGGCGTCGGAGAACGCCGGCCGGTGACCGGGCGGTACGTGCATCAGCAGGTCGCCGGGTATCGACTCCAGGACGCCATGCACCGCATCCGGATCCAGGTGGGAGGCCAGGCGGTCGTCGGCCTCTACAATCGAGCTGGCGCGCGGCAGCAGGACGTGCTCCGAGATCGCGGCGAAGGGCGCCCGCGCGCGGTCGTCGGTCACGGACGGCCAGTCGTGGTGAAAGTAGAGGGCCGCACCGTGGTCGATGAGCGAGATCGTCGGAGGCTGGCCGGCGACGAGCATGTTCGGGTTGCGCGCCGTGCGGTCCACGTTGGTGACGAGCGCGTCGAGCCAGACGATCTCCGCGGCCAGCTCCGCGTCGATCAGATCGGCGGCCGCGACCGGGTCGTAGGGGAGGGCGCCGTCAATGAAACGCAGGCCTACGTTCGGGCCGGCGCTGCCGCGGAGGATGTCCTGGATCTCCGGGTCCGGCTCCGCGCGGCCGAAGCCCTCGGTCACCTGCACGATCACCGTCTCAGGAACCGGCAGGCCCAGTGCGCCGGCGACGCCGGCGACAATGAGCTCGGCGACCAGCGCGCGGGCACCCTGGCCCGCGCCGATGAACTTCACCGCGTACCGGCCCGCCTCGGTGTCGACCACGGCGGGCAGCGATCCACCCTCGCGGAGGGGCAGGAGATAGCGCTCGGCGGCGAGGACCGGGAACACGGGGGCGGGATGGGAGGGGCGTAGCTTCCGAGCCGACATGCCGATCGACGCCGCCCCGCTCGACCTCCTCGTCGACGCCGAAGTCTACGCCCCCGAGCCACTCGGGCGGTGCTGCGTGCTCGTCGGCGGCGGACGCATCCTCCACGTGTCGCGCGAGCGGCCGGCGCTGTCCGGCGTGCCCGTACGTGAGTTCGACCTGCGCGGCAGTGCCCTCGTCCCGGGTCTCGTCGACGCCCACGTGCACGTAACAGGCGGAGGCGGGGAGGCGGGCGCCCACACGGCTGCGCCGGCGCCGGCCTTGTCGGCGTACGCCACCGCCGGCGTCACCACCGTCGTGGGCCTCCTCGGGACCGACGACGAGACGCGCACGACGGCGGGACTGCTGCGACGCGTTCGGGCGCTGAGGGAGGAGGGGCTCTCCGCATGGGCATGGACCGGTGGATACCACTTCCCGCCCACGACGCTCACGGGGACGGTACGAGGCGACATCGTGCACCTCGCCGAGGTGATCGGGTTCGGCGAGCTGGCGATTTCCGACCACCGGTCCAGCCAGCCCACATTTGACGAGGTGGCGCGCGTGGCCGCCGACTGCCATGCCGCGGGCCTGATGACGGGAAAGGCCGGTGTTCTGCACCTACACGTCGGAAACGGCGACCGCGGCCTGTCGCTCGTCCGCGAGATCCTGGAGCGGACCGAACTGCCGCCGCGCGTCTTCCATCCGACCCACGTGAACCGCCGGCGAGGTCTACTCGACGAGGCCTTTGCCCTGGCTGAGCGCGGTGTGACGATCGACGTCACCGCGTTCCCCCCGGATCCCGATCCAGATGCCGACGAGGTTGCAGCGGTTGATGCCGTCCGAGAGTTCCTCCGCGCCGGCCTGCCGGCCGGACGTCTCACGGTCTCGTCCGACGCCGGCGGCTGTCTGCCCCGATTCGACGAGCAAGGCGTTCCCATCGGACTCGACTTCGCAACGCCCCGGTCGCTATGCGACGCCCTGCTTGAGCTCGTCGCCGGCGGGATGCCACTCGAGGAGGCCCTGCCTCCGTTCACGTCCAACCCGGCCGCGCACCTCCGCCTGCATGGCAAGGGGCGGATCAGCGCCGGCGCGGACGCAGACCTTGTCGCCATCGACGCAGACGTTACGCACGTGTGGGCCGGCGGACGCCTCCTGGTGGAGGAGGGCCAGGCGATCGTACGGGGCACATTTGAACCCTCGCAGGAACACGCCGGCGCCGCCGGCATTTCGTGAGCCCATGCATCTGAACGGACAGGAATCGACGACGAGGGGCTTTGTAGTGCCGATCGGCGGTGCCGAGCGCAAGGGGCGCCGGCGCGTCGTGCTGGAGCGCTTTGCCGCCCTTGCCGGCGGGGCCGACGCTCACATCGTTGTGCTCCCCACCGCGTCCGAGGCGGAGGGGGCGGGCGAGCGGTACCGGCGCATTTTCAAGTCGCTGAAGGTGGGGCAGGTGTCGGTGATGCCGATCACGGACCGCGCGACCGCGATGTCCAACCGCTGCTGCGACGCGCTCGACGACGCGACGGCCGTCTTCATCACGGGCGGCAACCAGCTCCGCCTGGCGGCGATGCTCGGCGGGACGCCGGTCGCGAGCAAGTTGCGACACCGCCACGCCGAGGGCGTGCACGTCGGCGGAACATCGGCCGGCGCGGCCATACTAGCGGAGCACATGATCGGAGGCGGCATGGCCGGCGCGACCCCGCGCGGCGCCGGCGTCGTCCTGGCGCCGGGGCTGGGCTTCACGCGCCAGCTGGTCATCGACCAGCACTTCCGCCAGCGGGACCGGCTTGGCCGCCTGCTGGCGGCGCTGTCGTACAACCCGCAAGCGGTGGGTGTGGGCATAGACGAGGACACGGCCCTCTTCCTGGGGCCGGAGGGCGCGATGGAGGTCGTCGGCTCCGGCGCCGTCACTGTGGTGGACCCTTCGCACCTCTCGCACTCGTCGATGTACTCGGCTGAGCCGGGGGAGCCCGTGAGCGTCGTGGGCGTCACGCTGCACGTGTTGACGCACGGCGGGCGCTACGACCTGGAGCGCCGGGCCGCGACCCCTCCGTCGCTGGAGGACACCAAGGAGGCCAGGGCGGTGCGCGCCGTCGCCGGCGCGGCAGTCGCGGGGCAGCGTCGCGCCGGCCGCGCCGACGCACGGAAGTCCGGGACCTCTCCCGCAAAGGCCGCCGGCGCCGGCTAGCGTCTGGGCCGGCCTACCCGGCGCCAGGACCAGGCGAAACGGCGTCGGAACGCCGCCCCTGCTGGCCGTCAAGGTCATCGGTGCCTGGGTACTACACCAGGTTGTGGAAGACCTTCTGTACGTCTTCGTCCTGTTCCAGCCGGTCGACGAGCTTCAGCACCTCCTCGGCCTCCTCGTCGGGGAGCTCTATCGTGGCGGAGGGGATCCACTCGACCTCGGCTGACAGCGGCGTGATGCCGCGGTCCTCCAGCGCCTTCTGCAGTGGCCCAAAGTCGCCGAATCCGCAGCGGACGACCAGGATGGGCGTACCGTCGTCGGTCTCGCTTTCGCCCATCTCCTCGAGGCCGTGGTCGATCAGCTCCAGCTCGAGCTCGTCGTGGTCGACGCCCTCGGGCGAGAGCTTGAAGACGCCCATCTGCTGAAACTGGAAGGCCACGCT
>Ga0307505_10000557_pt1 | contig 40122 bp, 34 predicted proteins | sample 23_S_MG_FD_202183 | JGI IMG/M metagenome (GOLD analysis project Ga0307505, IMG submission 202183) | Soil microbial communities from Populus trichocarpa stands in riparian zone in the Pacific Northwest, United States - 23_S | ecosystem: Environmental > Terrestrial > Soil > Riparian zone > Trees...
TGCACGCGGTGGTCAAGGCCGACAACAAGTTCTACGTCGGCACCAAGGAAGTCAAGGTCACGCTGGGCGGCTGCGGCGGCTAGGCGACCCACACACAGACAGCACAGACAGAAGACAAGGAGCAGTCAATGGCAGATCCGATGCGAATCCGCGCGACCGAGCAGGCAGACGGCGTCGAGGTGCGCGTGCTGATGGCCCACGAAATGGAAACCGGCCAGCGCAAGGACGCGTCCGGCAGCCTCGTGCCGGCGCATTTCATCCAGTCGGTCACCGCGACCCATGCCGGCAAGCCGGTGCTGACGGCCGAATGGGGCCCGGCGGTGGCGAAGAACCCGTACCTGCAGTTCAAATTCAAGGGCGGCAAGAAGGGCGAGAAGGTCACGGTGACCTGGGTCGATAACAAGGGCGACACGCGTACCGACGAAGCCACCATTGGTTGATGGCCGACGTCATGCGCTAAGGTTTGGATCATTGGCGGCCGATACGCAGGGGGCGGTCGCACGAGCTTCCGCAGAGAAGCAACCCAGCAGCAACTTAGCCAGGAGGCAGATAACTATGAGGCAGCAGACGTGGGCCACCGCAGTGGCCGCGATCCTTCTGGGCGTGGCGTGCGGCAGCGCGCAGGCTCAGAGCAATGCCACCGACGAGATCGCGAAGTACCGCGCGATGCTTCAGGAGGGCAATCCGGCCGAACTTGTGGCCATGCGCGGGGAGGAACTGTTCAAGGCCAAACGCGGACCCAAGAACGTCGCGCTGGCCGACACCTGCGACTTCGGCCTCGGCGCCGGCGTCATCAAGGGTGTCTATGCGCGCATGCCGCGCTACTTCGAGGACGCCGACGCGGTGATGGACTTCGAGTCGCGTCTCGTGTGGTGCATGGTCAACCTGCAGGGTATGGATCGGGCTGCGCTCACCAAGAGCCCGTATTCGGGCACCGCGCAGCGCCAGACCGATCTGGAAGCGCTGACTGCCTTCGGCGTCGAGATGTCGCGCGGCGTGCCGGTCAACGTGCCGCAGAGCCATCCAAAGGAGCGCGCGTCGTACGACCGCGGCCGCTACGCGTTCTTCATGCGCGGCGGACCGTACGACTTCTCGTGCGCCACCTGCCATTCGGTCACGGGCCAGCGCATCCGCCTGCAGGACCTGCCGAACATCGCCAGCAACAAGAGCGACGCCGACCGCGCGTTCACGACATGGCCCGCGTATCGCGTGTCGCAAGGCGCGCTGCGCACGATGCAGTGGCGGCTGTACGACTGCTTCCGCCAGCAGCGCTGGCCGGAACTGGTGTTCCTGTCGCCCACATCGGTGGATCTGATCACCTTCCTTGGCGTCAACGCCAACGGCGCGAAGATGGATGCGCCGGCCATCAAGCGCTGAGGAGGCACGCATGAAGACCAAGACCAAGCTGACGCTGGCGGCGCTCGCAGGCGCCGTGGTGCTCGCAGGCTGCGCAACCTACGTGGCGCCCACCAAGGAGGAGTCGACGGCCGCGGTGAAGGCGTCGTTCCGGGAGCGCGGCATCGCCAAGCTCGACCGCCTGGACCAGAACGAGGTGCAGGCGCTGTGCTCGGAATCGCAGATGGCCGGCAAGGAGATCCCCAAGGCGCAGGTCGAGGCGGTGGAGAAGAAGGTGCTGGCGACCATCAAGTACCCGTCGGACGGCAAGTTCCTCGGAGACTTCAAGCAGGGCGAGCGCATCGCGCAGTCGGGCGTGGGCCTGCAGTGGAGCGACAACGAGAAGACCGTCAGCGGCGGCAACTGCTATGCGTGCCACCAGATCTCCCCGCAGGAGATCTCACACGGCAACATCGGCCCGTCGCTGCTGGGTTACGGCAAGCTGCGCGGCAACACCGAGGCCGTGATGCGCTACACGTGGGGCAAGATCTGGAACACGCACGCCTACCACCTGTGTTCGCAGATGCCGACTTACGGATCCGCCGGCATCCTGACTGAGGCGCAGATCAAGGACGTGATGGCGTTGTTGCTGGATCCCAACTCGCCCGTCAACAAGTAGCAGCCGGTGCGTGGCCGCCGATCGGCGGCCACGCACATCCGGAACCTCCCATGCAACGCCGTCGTGCCCTCGCCATCCTTTCCGGGCTGGCGCTGGCGGCGCCGTGGGCTGCGCGGGCCAACGGCCGCGTGTCGCCCGCCGCATCGCGGCCGCCGATCCGCTGGGCCGACGTGAAGCTCATCGACGGCAGCACGCTGAAGGCGGCCGACCTCGACGGCCGCACGGTGGTGGTGGAGTTCTGGGCGAGCTGGTGCCCGTTCTGCATGAAGCAGAACCCGCTGATCGAGAAGCTGCACCGCAGCTCGGACCCGTCGACGCTGCGCGTGCTGACCTTCACCATCGACAAGACCGAGAAGGCCGCGCGCGACTACATGACCAAGCACGGCTACGGCTTCGCCGCTGCCATGGCGGGCGCGCAGTCCGAGGGCTGGTTCGGCCGCCGCCAGGGCTTGCCGGAGGTGCACGTCGTCGATCCGCAGGGACGCATCGTGTTCAGCGAGATCGGCGAGATGTTCGAGGAAGACGTCGCCGCGTTGTCGCGCTACGCGGCGCGCCGCTGACGCGCAGCACACGCCGCTGCCGCCGCAACAACCCGTTTTGTTCAGGATCCGCAATGTCGATGCATCGACGTGAATTCCTTCAGCTGCTGGCACTGGCTTCGGCCGCCGGCATGCCGCTCGCCGGCCGCGATGCGCTGGCCGCCACGCCCGCCAGCGCAAAGATGTACGAGGTGCCGCGTTTTGGCAACGTGCACCTGCTGCACTTCACCGATTGCCACGCACAACTGCTGCCGATCCACTTTCGCGAGCCCAGCGTCAACCTGGGCGTGGGCGACGCGAAGGGCCAGCCGCCGCACCTGGTGGGCGAGCACCTGCTGAAGCATTTCGGTATTTCGGCGGGCACGGCGGAGGCGCATGCCTTCACGTTCCTGGACTTCGTCGAGGCGGCGAAGGTCTACGGCAGCGTCGGCGGCTTCGCGCATCTGGCCACGCTGGTCAAGCGGCTGAAGGCGAGCCGTCCCGGCGCGCTGCTGCTGGACGGCGGCGACACCTGGCAGGGCTCTGCCACCGCGCTGTGGACCAAGGCGCAGGACATGGTCGACGCCTGCAAGCTGCTGGGCGTGGACGTGATGACGCCGCACTGGGAGATGACCTACGGCGACAAGCGCGTGCAGGAGATCGTCGCCAAGGACCTGAAGGGCCACATCGATTTCGTCGCGCAGAACATCAAGACCGCCGACTTCGGCGACCCGGTGTTCCCCGCGTACACGATGAAGACGATGAACGGCGTGCCCGTCGCCGTCATCGGCCAGGCTTTTCCGTACACGCCTATCGCGAACCCGCGCTACTTCGTCCCGGAATGGAGCTTCGGCATCCAGGACGACAACATGCAGAAGACGGTCGACGAGGCACGCGCGAAGGGCGCGCAGGTCGTCGTCGTGCTGTCGCACAACGGCATGGACGTGGACCTGAAGATGGCCTCGCGCGTGCGCAGCATCGACACGATCCTCGGCGGCCACACGCACGACGGCGTGCCGCAGCCCACGCGCGTGAAGAACGCCGGCGGCTCCACGCTGGTCACCAATGCCGGCAGCAACGGCAAGTTCCTCGCGGTGCTGGACTTCGATGTAAAGGGCGGCAAGGTGGCGGACTTCCGCTACAAGCTGCTGCCGGTGTTCTCCAACCTGCTGCCGGCGGACGCCGCGATGAGCGAATACATCGCCCGGGTGCGCAAGCCTTACGAGGCGAAGCTCGGCGAGAAGCTCGCGGTGACCGAAGGGCTGCTCTACCGCCGCGGCAACTTCAACGGCACCTTCGATCAACTGGTCCTCGACGCGATGCTGCAGGTCAAGGGCGCGCAGATCGGTTTTTCGCCGGGCTTCCGCTGGGGCACCAGCCTGCTGCCGGGCGCCACCATCACGATGGAACAGCTGATGGACCAGACGGCCACCACCTACTCGTATTCGACGCTGACCGACATGTCGGGCGACATGATCAAGACGATTCTCGAGGACGTCGCCGACAACCTGTTCAACCCGGATCCCTACCTGCAGCAGGGCGGCGACATGGTGCGCGTCGGCGGACTCACCTACGCGATCGATCCGCTGGCGACGATGGGCAAGCGCATCACCGACATGCGGCTGGGCGGCGTGCCCATCGAGTCCGGCAAGACCTACAAGGTGGCCGGCTGGGCGCCGGTGGCCGAGGGCGCGAGCGGCGAGCCGATCTGGGACGTGGTGGCGACGTACCTGCGCGACCGCAAGGTCGTGAAGCCGGTCACGCTGAACCAGCCGGCAATCAAGGGCATGGCCGGCAATCCCGGCATCGCCTGACGTGTCCGGTGGCGGTGAGCCGTGTCCGGACCATCGGCGATGCGGCGGCGCGTCCTGCTGATCGCCGCGCTGCTCGCTGCGGCACCGGGAAGCGGCGCGCCGCAGGAAGAAGCGCTGCTGCCGCTCGCCACCGATCTGCAGCAGCTCGGCGAACAGAGTCGCCGCACGCGCCTGCCCATCGTGCTGCTGTTCAGCACGCCCGGGTGCCCATACTGCCGGGAAGTGCGGCGCAACTATCTGGCGCCGCTGCTCGTTGCGGATACCCCGGCGGTGCCTGCACCACTGATCCGCGAGATCGTCATCACGGGCCGCGATGCGATGGTGGATTTCGAGGGTCGTGCCACCACGCACGCGCAGTTCGCGGAGCGGCAGGGCATCGCGATGGTGCCCGTGGTGATGGCGGTGGACAGCGGCGGGCGCGGCATCGGCGAGCCGCTGATAGGTCTGGACGCTTCGGGCTTCTACAACGCCTATCTCGAGTCGCTGCTGGCTCTCGCCCGCGCTCAGGCGGGCGAGAGCCGGTAGATGTGCGGTGCATGCACCCGCGCGCGTCCTGCGCTACCGTAGTGGCCGTGCATCCCGCCACGCCGGAGGTCGCCATGACATACCGTCCAGCCTTGCTGTTCGCCTGCGTTCTCGGCCTCGTCGCCGCTGGCGGTGCCGCCGCGCAGACCGCGCGGGTCGATCCCTCGCCGACGCCCGCAGTCTCGCAGTTCGTCATGGGCACGCGACTCGGCTACATCACGTGCAGCGAGAAGTACAGGTCGTATCTCGAGAAGTACGAGCTATATGCGCTGGTGACCGAAGGGCAGCGCGCGCCGCAGGGCACGCCGCCGTCGGACGCCGAAGTGGCCGATTGCGTTCACCAGACGTCGCTGCGCGGCACGTCGCTGTACAAGGGCGCGGTGGGTTCGGCCACGACGCCCAAGGCGCGCGCCGCGTTCAGCGAATACATGGTGGCATGGGAGGCTGCGCTGAAGGGCATCCGCAAGCCGGAGCGGGAATCCGTGCAGCAGTATCGCGCGCGGCAGAAGCAGGTCGAGGAAAAGCTCGATACGCTGCAGCAGAAACTGGAGTCGGCGGCACCCAGTGCCTGACAGAGGGCTCACGGTGAACCGCATCCGTCGGAGGCTGCCGGCGGCATGCGCGGTCACAGTGACGATCGTCGTGCTCGCAGCGGGGTGCTCGGCCGTGGGGACGCAGACATCGGCAGGTGCCGCTGCAGGCGGCACATCGACCGCGAAGTCGCTGGACGGCAGCGCATGGGTGCTGGCCGCGCTGCCCGGACACACGATGGATGCGCGTTCGCCTGCGACGGTGAGCTTCGAGCAGGGCCGGGCGGTGGGCGGCGACGGCTGCAACCGTTTCACTGCTCCGTACACGGGCACGGCCACCACGATCGCTGTATCCGAACGTGTGGCCGGAACGCAGATGGCCTGCGCGCCCGACGTGATGCAGCGCGCCCAGGCCTTCATCGCCGCGCTGACCGGCGCTAAGACCTGGCGCATCAGCGACGGCCAGTTGCAGCTTCTGAACGCAGGCGGCGCAGTGCTGGCGACGCTGGCCCCGCAGTCGCGTGCGCTGGCCGGCACGAGCTGGCACGCCAACGGCATCAACAACGGCCGCAATGCGGTGGTGAGCCTGGTTGCCGGCACTACCGTCACGCTGCAGTTCGGGCTGGACGGCCGGGTCAGCGGCTCGGCTGGCTGCAACAACTACACGGCGACCTACGAGGCCGACGGCAGCCGCATCCGCATCAGCGGCGCAGCCACCACCCGGAAGATGTGCGCCGGCGAAAGCGTGATGGAGCAGGAGCAGGCGTTCCTGAAGGCGCTGGAAGCAGCGACCACGCTGCGCATCGACGGCAACCGGCTGGAACTGCGCGACGACAAGGGCGCGCTGCAGGTCGGCGCCGCGCGCGCGGCAGGATCTTGAGGAGAGCAAGCGATGTTGCGATTCGATATTCCGCAGGTGTGGTCCAACGTGGTGCGCTGGGAAGCGTTCGTCACCTGGCTGCTGTGCCTGGTGGCACTGTTCGTCACGCCATGGGTGTTCGCGTTCCTGGCGCTGCAGGGCGTGGTGCGCGGCTTCGTCGGCCACTACCGCTGCCCGTCGCACCGCGTGTGGCAGCGGCTGTTCATGCTGCTCGGCTGGCAGGGCAGAAAGGAAGATGCTGGTGCGAAGATGTTCGCCAGCAAGGTGCTGTTCATCGCGAGTTCGGTCGCGCTCGCGCTGTTCCTGTCCGGCAGTTCGCTATGGATCGTGCCGTGTGTCGCGCTGCTGGTGTTCTCTTTCCTGGAATGGGCGCTGTCGTTCTGCGCAGCGTGCTGGGTCTACGGCGCGTGGTATCGGCGCTTTCCGCCCAGCGGCGCCTGACTGTGCGCGGCCGCGGCGGCGGCCGGCTTCGGCCTGACGGCGATTTGCGCCGTCAATCGCGGCGGTCCTTGTCGTCGCGCAGTGCCCGGCGATGTGCAAAACCGGCAGAATCCGCCCTTCGGAAGCGTGGCCGAGCGGTTTAAGGCACCGGTCTTGAAAACCGGCGACGGGCAACCGTCCGTGAGTTCGAATCTCACCGCTTCCGCCAACTGCCCGCACCGCGTTCCATGGCCCCCCGCCTCAGCCTCACCGGAATCACCAAGCGCTACGGCGACACGCTGGCCAACGACGCAATCGCCTTCGACGTGATGCCGGGCGAGATCGTCGCGGTGCTGGGGGAGAACGGCGCCGGCAAGAGCACGCTGATGAAGGCGATCTACGGCATCGTGCAGCCGGACGCCGGGCAGATCGCGGTGGACGGCCGCGCGGTGCGCGTTACGAGCCCGGCGCAGGCGCGCGCGCTGGGCATCGCAATGGTGTTCCAGCACTTCGTGCTGTTCGAATCGCTGACGGTCGCGGAGAACGTCGCGCTGGGCGTCGCGCCGGCGCCGCTGGCGGACGTCACGGCACGGCTGCGCGAACTGGAAGCGCGCTACGACCTGGACGTCGATCCGCTGCAACGCGTTCACGACCTGTCGGTGGGCGAACGGCAGCGCATGGAGATCGTGCGCGCGCTGATGGGCGCGCCGCGACTGCTGATCCTCGACGAGCCCACGTCGGTGCTGAAGCCGCAGGCCATCGAGCGGCTGTTCGTCACGCTGGAGCGACTGGCGGCCGACGGCGTCAGCATCCTGTTCATCAGCCACAAGCTCGACGAGATACGGCGCCTCGCGCAGCGCTGCGTGGTGCTGCGCGGCGGCCGCGTGGTCGCCACCGTCGATCCGCGGCAGGCCTCCGAATCCGAGCTGGCACGGCTGATGATCGGCGCCGATCCACCCGTCATCGCGTCTCATGACTCGGCGCCCGGTGCGGTCGCGTTGCAGGTACAGGGACTCGACACCACGCACGCTGCCGAACGTCGCCACTGGCTGCACGAGCTCAACCTGCACGTGCACGCGGGCGAGATCATCGGCATCGCCGGTGTGTCGGGCAACGGGCAGGGCGCGCTGATGGCGGCGCTCGCGGGCGAATGGCTGGACGTGCGCGGCACGATCCGGCTGTTCGATACCGACGTCACGCGCGCGCCGCCGGTGCGCAGGCGTGCGCTGGGGTTGCGCTACGTGCCCGAGGAGCGCCTGGGTCACGCGGCGGTGACGACGCTGAGCCTGCAGGACAACGCGGTGCTGACGCGCGACGAACTGCGCGCGCGCGGCATCGTGAACCGCGGCGCTGCGTGGCGCTGCGCGCAGGCGCTGATCGAACGCTTCGACGTGAAGTCGACCGGCCCGGGCGCTGCGGCAGGCAGCCTGTCGGGCGGCAACCTGCAGAAGTTCATCGTCGGCCGCGAGATCGCGGCCGCGCCGCGCGTGCTGCTGGTGAACCAGCCGACGTGGGGTGTGGACGTGGGCGCGGCGGCGGCGATACGCAACGAGCTGATTGCATTGCGTCGCGCCGGCTGCGCGATTGTCGTGGTGTCCGAGGACCTCGACGAACTCTACGAGCTCGCCGACCGGCTGTTCGTGATGTCCAAGGGCCGGCTGTCGCCGGGCGTGCGGCCGCGTGACATCGACGTGCAGGAACTCGGCCGCTGGATGTCGGGACTGTGGCCGCAGACGGAGAGCGTGGAGTCCGCGGCGTGACGTCGCTGACATTGCCGTTCATGCTGGTGCCGCGCGTCGCGCCGTCGCGGGCCATGACCTGGCTGTCGCCGCTGCTGGCGATCGTGCTGACGCTGGCTGCCGGCGCGCTGCTGTTCGCGCTGATGGGGCAGGACCCGGTGCAGGGCCTGCGCACGTTCCTGTGGGAACCGCTGGCGACGCGCCGCGGGTGGTCGGAGCTGGCGCTGCGCGCCACGCCGCTGATCCTGTGCGCGACCGGGCTGGCGCTGTGCTTCCGCGCGAACATCTGGAACATCGGTGCCGAAGGGCAACTGATCGCCGGTGCCATCGCCGGCGGCGGCGTCGCGCTGCTCGCCACTGCGACCAGCACGCGCGCATTCGTGCCGGCGATCATCGTGGCGGCGGCGGCCGGGGGCGCGGCGTGGGCGGCGATCGTCGCGTGGCTGCGCGACCGCTTCCACGCCAACGAGATCCTCGTTTCGCTGATGCTGGTGTACGTCGCGCAACTGCTGCTGTCGTGGCTGGTGCACGGCGCGTGGAAGGACCCTGACGGCTACGGCTTCCCGCAGTCGCGGCTGTTCGAACCCGCTGCGCGCATGCCCATCGTGCTGGCGGGCACGCGGCTGAACCTGGGCTTCATCGTCGCGCTGGCGTCGGCACTGCTGCTGTGGCTGATGTTCGCGCGCGGCGCGATCGGTTTCCAGCTGAAGGTCGCGGGGCTGGCGCCGCGCGCGGCGCGCTATGCCGGGTTCTCCGAACGGCGGCTTGCATGGTTCGCGCTGCTCGCGTGCGGCGCGCTGGCCGGTATCGCCGGCGGCGTAGAGGTGGCCGGCCCGGTGGGGCAGCTGACGCCAACGATCTCGCCCGGATACGGCTTCGCGGCGATCATCGTCACCTTCGTGGGGCGGCTGCATCCGCTGGGCATCGTGCTGGCGGCCTTCGTGCTCGCACAGTTCTACATCGGTGGCGAGCTCGCGCAGTCGCGGCTGGGATTGCCGTCGGCGCTGAGCGGCGTCTACCAGGGGCTGCTGCTGTTCTTCCTGCTGGCCAGCGACACGCTGATCATGAATCGCGTCGTGCGCCGCGCGCGACTGGTCGTAGCGCAATGAACGAAGCCGCCGCGCTGATCGCCGCCACGCTGGCCGCGGGCACGCCGCTGCTGCTGGCGGCGATCGGCATCGTCATCAGCGAGAAGAGCGGCGTCGTCAATCTCGGCATCGAAGGCATCATGGCCGTTGCAGCGGTCGCCGGCTTCGCGGCCGCGCACGCCAGCGGCAGCGCCGAACTGGGCTTCGTCGCCGGTGCGGCGGCCGGTGCTGCGCTGGGCCTGCTGTTCGCGCTGCTGGCGCTGGGCCTGCTCGCCAACCAGTATGCGACGGGGATGGCGCTGACGCTGTTCGGCGCAGGACTGTCGGCGTTCGTCGGCCAGTCGCTGCAGGGCGAGAACCTCGCAGCGCGCGGCACCGACGGCATTCCGTGGCTGCGCGAGCTGCCGGGCATCGGCCCGGCGCTGTTCGCGCAGCACTGGATGGTCTACGTGGCGCTGCTGCTGGTGGTGGCCGTCGCGTGGTTCCTGCACGGCACGCGCGCGGGCCTGGTGCTGCGCGCGGTGGGCGAATCGCCGGAGGCGGCGCACGCGCTGGGTTATCCGGTGCGCGCGATACGCGTGGCGGCGCTGGCCTTCGGCGGCGCCTGCGCGGGGCTGGCCGGCGCCTATCTGTCGGTGATCTACACGCCGCTGTGGGCCGAGGGCATGGTGGCCGGCCGCGGCTGGATCGCGCTGGCGCTGGTGACCTTCGCGACATGGCGGCCCGGCCGCGTGCTGCTGGGCGCGTACCTGTTCGGCGGCGTGACGATGCTGCAGTTCTTCCTGCAGGCGAGCGGCGTGCAGATCGCCACGCAGTTGCTGGCGATGACGCCGTACGTCGCGACCATCGTCGTGCTCGCACTGATCTCGCGCAATCCGCGCTGGATACGGCTGAACATGCCGGCTTCGCTGGGCAAGCCGTTCAACCCGAACGCGTGAGGTCCTGCGCCGCGGCATCCGGGCATTCCCCGGGCGCTGCGGTGCACAAGGGCTGCGTACAATTCGCGGCCTGCCCATCTTCCGATTCGCGGAGATTCCACTATGTCATCGCTGACCTCGGCCGCCGCGCGGCTCAACGTCTGGGCGCCGCTCGCGGCCGCAGCCCTGCTGCTGGCCGGGTGCGGCAAGCAGGAGCCGCCGCCCGCGCCCAAGGCCGAGCCTGCGAAGGCGGCGGAAGCGCCGGCACCGAAGCCGGCCGAGCCCCTGAAGGTCGGCTTCGTCTACGTGAGCCCCGTGGGCGATGCGGGCTGGACCACGCAGCACAACACGGGCCGGCTGGCGCTGGAAAAGGCGCTGGGCGACAAGGTGAAGACGAGCTTCGTCGACAAGGTGCCCGAAGGCGCGGATGCCGAGCGCGTGATCCGCGATCTCGCGCAGCAGGGCAACAAGCTGATCTTCACCACGTCCTTCGGTTTCATGAACCCGACGCTGCGCGTGGCCGACGAATTCGGCGACGTGAAGTTCGAGCACGCCACCGGCTACAAGACCTCGGGCAACGTCAACACCTACAACGCGCGCTTCTACGAAGGGCGCTACCTGGCCGGCATCATCGCTGGAAAGATGAGCAAGACGGGCACGATGGGCTACGTCGCCGCGTTTCCGATCCCGGAAGTGCTGCAGGGGATCAACGCGTTCACGCTGGGCGCGCGCTCGGTGAATCCCAAGGCGCAGGTGCGCGTCGTGTGGGTCAACAGCTGGTACGACCCGGGCAAGGAGCGCGACGCCGCCAATACCCTGATCGGCCAGGGTGCGGACGTCGTCACCCACCACACCGATTCGACCGCGACGGTCGCCGCGGCCGAAGAGAAGGGCAGGATGGCCATTGCGTACCACTCCGACATGCGCAAGTTCGGCCCGAAGGCGCAGCTCGCGGCCGTCACGCATCACTGGGGTGACTACTACACGCAGCAAGCGCAGGCCGTGATCGACGGCTCGTGGAAGGTCGCGCCGGTGTGGGGCGGCATCAAGGAAGGTTTCATCAAGCTCGAAGGCTTGTCGGACATGCTGCCGAAGGAACTGGTCGACGACGTGAAAAAACGCGAAGACGAGATCCGCGCCGGCACCTTCCATCCGTTCACCGGCCCGATCAGCACCACCGACGGCAAGGAGATCATCGCCAGCGGAGCGCTCACCGACGAGCAACTCGGCAAGATGGACTTCTACGTTGCAGGCGTGCTCGGCAAGGTACCCAGCGGCAAGTAAGGGATCGCCCGGGGCGTCGACGGCGCCCTCTCCTCTGGATATAGTCGCGGGCGGTGGTCATCGGGCAGCTTGCCTGTGAGGCCGGCGCACCGGACACCGTTGAGGGGAGAGGATGACCGGCGCATCAGCGAGGAGGGCGGCGACCGCCTGCATGGCCGCCGCGATTGCCGCGACGTTGCTGGCCGCCTGCAGCCGCGGCCCACCCGCGCCGCCGGTACGGCCCACGCCGGACGTCAGCACCGTGACGGCCACGCCGCGCGACCTGCCGCTGACCTTCGAATTCCTCGCGCAGACGCAGAGCTCGCAGTCTGTCAATATCCAGGCACGTGTCAGCGGCTTCCTCGACAAGCGCGTCTACACCGAAGGCGACGTGGTGCGCGCGGGTCAGGTGCTGTTCCTGATGGACCCGAAGCCGTTCCGGGCCCAAGTGGATGCGGCGCAGGCGCAGCTGAACAACGCGCAGGCCGCGCTGGATGTCGCCAAGTTCGACCTCGACCGCGTCAAGCCGCTGGCGGAACAGAAGGCGTTGTCGGCCAAGGATCTCGATGACGCCAACGGCAATTTCCTGTCGGCCAGGGCCAACGTGGATGCGGCGCGCGCCAATCTGGAAACCGCGAAGCTCAACCTGTCCTACACGACCATCACTTCGCCGATCACCGGCATCACCGGCAGCGCGGTGGTCGCCGACGGCAGCTACGTCAGCAGTTCCAACAGCCAGCTGACGACCGTCTCGGCACTGTCGCCGATGTGGGTGACGTTCAGCCTGTCGGAAGCCGAGGCGCTGCGCTACCGCGAGGAGGTCGAACGCGGTGCGGTCCGACGCCCGGCGGGCGGGCATTACACCGTGCAGATCGTGATGGCCGACGGCACGCTGTTCCCGGAGACCGGCCGCATCACCTTCGCCGATCCCGGCTACAACACGCAGACCGGTACGTTCAGCGTGCGCGTGCAGGTGGCCAATCCCGACGGGCTGTTGCGCCCGAACCAGTTCGTGCGCGTGAAGCTGCTGGGTGCAGTGCGGCCGAATGCGCAGGCCGTGCCGCTGCGTGCCGTCCAACAGGGGCCGAAGGGGCACTTCCTCTGGGTCGTCGGCAAGGAAGGCACGGTGGAGATGCGGCCGGTCGTCGTCGGCGACTGGGCAGGCGACGAATGGGTCATCACGGGCGGCCTTGACCCGACCAGCGTGGTCGTCGTCGACGGCACGCTGACGCTGACGCCCGGTGCCAAGGTCAATGCGAAGCCGCTAGCTGCACCGGCCGCCGTCGCGCGGGCATCGCCCGCCGCGGTGGTGCAGGGCGCACCGAAGGAGCCGGGGCTGGCCGGCCCCCATCTGCCGGCGCGCATCTACTTCGCCAGCGGCACGGCAGCGCTGGACGCCAACGCGCGCGAAGCGCTGCGCAGCATCGGCAACGGCCTCGCCGGCGCGCCGTACGTCGTCGAAGTCACCGGCTACGTCGACGCCAGCGGCTCCGCGCAACGCAACAAGGAACTGGCCGAACGCCGTGCCAGGGCCGTGCGCGACGCGCTGGTGGCGACCGGCGTGCCGCCCGACCGGCTGCGCCTCGCCCCGCCGGCGAGCATCGTCGGCCACAGCGATGCGGAGCAGGCGCGTCGCGTCGACATCGCGCTGAGCCCCCGCTAGGCGGATTCGTGTTCTCGCGCTTCTTCATCGAGCGGCCGGTGTTTGCGGCCGTGGTGTCGATCATCATCGTGCTGGCCGGGCTGGTCGCGATGCGCGCGCTGCCCATCGAGCAGTACCCGACGATCATACCGGTGCAGGTGACGGTCAACACCACCTATCCCGGCGCCGATTCGCAGACGGTGGCGGAGTCGGTGGCGGCGCCCATCGAGGCGCAGATCAACGGCGTCGACAACATGCTGTACATGACGTCCAGCAGTTCGTCGACGGGCCAGCTGACGCTGACGGTGTTCTTCTCGCTGGACACGAACCCCGACATCGCGCAGGTGCAGGTGCAGAACCGCGTGAATCTCGCACTGCCGCAGCTGCCGCAGGCCGTGCAGCAGAACGGCGTGCAGGTCCAGAAGAAGTCTTCGTCGATCATGATGCTGATCGCGGTGAAGGGGCCGGCGGAGCGTTACGGCGGCGACTACATCGCCAACTACGCGAACGTCTACGTGCTGGACGCGCTCAAGCGCGTGCCCGGCGCGGGCCAGGCGCAGATCATGGGCATTGCCGACCAGGCGATGCGCATCTGGATGAACCCGGACCGCATGGCCTCGCTGGGCATCACGACCAGCGACATCCAGCAGGCGGTGCAGGCGCAGAACGCGCTGTTCGGCGCCGGGCAGATCGGCCAGCAGCCGACGGCCGAGCCCGTCGAGCTGTCGTTCCCCGTGGTGTCGCAGCGACCCTTCGTCGATCCGGCGCAGTACGAGAACATGATCCTGCGCGCCGCAGGCCCGGGCAGCGCCATCGTGCGGCTGAAGGACGTGGCGCGCGCCGAGGTGGGGCTGAAGAGCTACACGGTCGACTCCAAGCTCAACGGCGAGCCGGCGACGTACATCGCCGTCTACCAGCAGTCCGGCGCCAACGCGCTGCAGGTGTCCGACAGCGTGCGCGCGGCGCTGGCGGCGATGAAGCAGAGCTTTCCGCCGGGCATCGATGCCGTCATCGCGCTGGACACGACGGACTTCGTGCGCCTGTCGATCAAGGAGGTGATCCACACGCTGGTCGAGGCGGTGATCCTCGTGGTGCTGGTCGTGTACCTGTTCCTGCAGAGCTTCAGGGCGACGCTGATCTGCATCGTCGCCATCGGCGTGGCGCTGATCGGCGCCTTCAGCGGCATGTACGCGATGGGCTTCTCGCTGAACCTGCTGACGCTGTTCGGCCTGATCCTGGCGATCGGCATGGTGGTCGACGACGCCATCGTCGTGGTCGAGAACGTCGATCGCAACATGCACGAGCACGGAATGTCCCCGAAGGACGCGGCGATCCGCTCGATGCAGGAGGTGTCCGGGCCTGTGGTGGCCGTCGTGCTGGTGCTGTCGGCAGTATTCATCCCGGCCGCGTTCCTGCCGGGCACGACCGGGCAGCTGTACAAGCAGTTCGCGATCACCATCGTCGTCTCGGTGATGATCTCGGGCTTCGTGGCGCTGACGCTGACGCCGGCGATGTGTGCGGTGATGCTGAAGAAGGAGACGCTGCGCACCACCGGATTCTTCGGGTGGTTCAACCGCGGCTTCCAGCGCCTGACCGACGCGTACGGCCGGCTGGTCATGCTGACGATCCGTCGCGCCGGCATCGCACTGCTGATGCTGGCCGTGTTCATCGGCGCGATCGTCATGTTGTTCAGAACGACGCCGACGAGCTTCGTGCCGCAGGAAGACCAGGGCTATGTGCTGGCTGCGATCGTCATGCCCGATGCCGCCAGTCTCGACCGTACGGTCAAGGTCGGCGACCGCGTCGACAAGCTGTTCGCCGACCAGGCAGGCGTGCTGAACCGCAGCGTCATCAATGGCTACAGCCTCATCGACCAGGGTTTCAAGACCAATGCGTCGACGCTGTTCATCACGCTGAAGGACTTCGAGGAGCGCTACGCGTCGATCGCGAAGGCGAAGGAAGAGAATCCGCGCACCATCCTGGTCGACGTGTACAAGAAATCCTTCGCCATCGAGGAGGCGCTGGTGCTGCCGATCGCGCCGCCGGCGATCCCCGGCATCGGCACGACCGGCGGCTTCGAGTTCTGGATCCAGTCCACCGGCGGCGGCGATGCGGCGCAGCTCGGCGTGGTGACGCAGGACTTCCTGAAGGCGGCGCGCGCGCGTCCGGAACTGACGGGGCTGAACACCACGTACCGGGCGAACACGCAGCAGCTGAAGGTCGAGGTCGACCGGGACAAGACCACGCTGCTGGGCGTCAACATCCAGGACGTGTACAGCGCGATTCAAGCGCAGTTCGGCTCGCTGATCGTCAGCCAGTTCAACCAGTACAGCCGCTCCTGGTTCGTCATCCTGCAGTCGGATGCGCGCTACCGGCTGCGGCCCGAGGACATCACCAAGCTCTATACGCGCAACCAGCACGGGCAGATGGTGCCGCTGACAGCGCTGGTGAAGACGAGCTACGTCGTGGGGCCGGACCTGATGCCGCACTTCAACGGCCTGCCGGCGGCGAAGATCATCGGCAGCCAGGCAGCGGGCTTCAGCTCCGGCCAGGCCATCGCCGTGATGGAGGAGGTGGCCGCACACGTGCTGCCGCACGGCTACCAGTTCGCGTGGTCCGGCCTGGCCTACGACGAGAAGCGCGCTGGCGGCACGTCGATGGTGGCCTTCCTGTTCGGCCTGGTGTTCGTGTTCCTGGTGCTGGCGGCCATGTACGAATCGTGGACGCTGCCGGGCGCGGTGATGACGGCCGTGCCCTTCGGCGTGCTGGGCGCGCTGGTGTTCAACTGGATGCGCGGGCTGGACAACGACGTGTACTTCCAGATCGGTCTGCTGGTGCTGATCGGCCTGGGCGCGAAGAACGCGGTGCTGCGCGTGTCGGCGGCCGTCGAGCTGCGCGAGGAGGGCAAGTCGATCATCGACGCGACGATGCTGGCCGGCGAGCGCCGGCTGCGCCCGATCGTCATGACGTCGCTCGCCTTTGCGTTCGGCGTGCTGCCGCTGGCGCTGGCGCTGGGGGCGGGCGCGAACGCGCGCCACTCGATAGGCACCGGCATCATCGGCGGCATGCTCGGCGAGACGACGCTGGCGATGCTCTACGTGCCGCTGTTCTACTACCTGTTCGCGCGCATCAACGAGAAGCGCGCGCTGAAGCGGGCCGGATCGGCAGCGCCGGCCGCCGTGGCCGCACCGGGCGGTTCCGAATGACGCGCAGGCGCGTCGCCGTCGGGCCAGTGCTCGCAGCCGCGCTGGCGGCCGTGATCGCCGTGTCCGCGGGCTGCGCGCTGGGGCCGGACTACCAGCGCCCCGGTCTGGCCGTGCCGGACAACTACCAGTACATGCCGCAGGAGGTCGCCGACACCATCAACACCCCGTGGTGGCAGCAGTTCGGTGACCCGGTGCTGGACGCGCTGATCGCCGAGGCGCTGGCCAACAACCGCAACGTCAAGCAGGCGGCGGCCAACGTCGCGCAGGCCGCCGCCGTGCTGACCGAGACCCAGTCGCAGTTCTATCCGCAGGTGGGCTACGACGTGGGCGGCACGCGGCAGCGGTACTCCACCGATGTACTGCAGCGCCCGGTCGATCGCACGCAGACCACCTACAGCGCGATTGCCAGCGCGAGCTGGGAGATCGACCTGTGGGGCCGCATCCGCAGGCAGAGCGAGGCCGCGCAGGCCAACCTGCTGGCCACCGACGAAGCGCGGCGCGGCGTGATCCTGTCGCTGGTCGCGCAGGTCGCGACCAACTATCTGACGCTCCGTGCGCTGGACGAGCAGCTCGCCGTCGCGCAGAAGACGCTGGGAACGTACAACGAATCGCTGAAACTCTTCGAGCTGCAGTTCAAGTACGGCGTCGTCTCGCAGATGAACGTCGCCCAGGCGCAATCGCAGTCGCAGACGGCGGCGGCACAGATCCCGGCCATCGAGCAGCAGATCGTCAACACGGAGAACGCGCTGAGCGTGCTGCTCGGCCGCAATCCGGGCCGCATCGAGCGCGGCAAGGCGGTGGCGGATCTCGCGATGCCGCAGACGCCAGCGGAACTGCCGTCGCAACTGCTCGAACGGCGTCCCGACGTCGTGCAGGCCGAGCAGCAACTGGTGGCGGCCAATGCGCAGATCGGCGCGGCCAAGGCGCTGTACTTCCCGACGATCTCGCTGACCGGCGCGCTGGGCAGCGTGAGCTCCGACCTGTCGAACCTGTTCAGCGGTCCGAACCGCATGTGGAGCTACGGCGGCTCGCTGCTCGGCCCGATCTTCGCCGGCGGCGCGATCACCGCACAGGTGCGCCAGGCCGAGGGCGCGCAGCAGGCGGCGCTGTTCAACTACGAGAAGACGGTGCAGGGCGCGTTCGCCGACGTCGAGAACGCGCTGGTCGCGCAGCAGAAGACACGTGAGCGGCTGAAGGCGCAGCAGGGACTGGTGGACGCGCTGCGCGACTACGCGCGGCTGGCGCGCCTGCAGTTCGACGGCGGCTATGCGCCCTACTCGACGGTGCTGCAGGCCGAGCAGACATTGTTTCCCGCCGAGCTGACGCTGGCGCAGGACCGCGCGCAGGTCTTCGGCGCGGCGGTCAGCGTCTATCAGTCGCTGGGTGGCGGGTGGGTAACGCTCGCGGAAGGTTTTACCCACGTATCGTCGGCCGTTGCAGAACGAACCGAAACACCGCGCTGATCGGCAACCATCGGCGGCCACATCCGGGAGATCATCGACATGCTCAGCATCCTGCGTTTGCCGTACAAAAGGGCAGCAAGGGCCGGCTTTGTCATCGCTGCCGTGTGGTCGGGCGTGGTCCTGCAGGCGGCTGCCCAGCAGCCGACGCCCGAGCAGGCGGCCGCGATCAAGCAGGCTTGCCGCAGCGACTACATCGCGCATTGTTCGGCCGTGCAACCCGGCGGGGCCGCTGCACTGGACTGCCTGCGCGGTCAGGGCGCGCAACTGTCTGCCACGTGCCGCACAGCGCTGCAGCCGGTGATGGGGAGCCCGCCGGCCGCAGCAGCCGCTGCGGGTACGCCCGCCGTCCCGGCCACCGCGCCGAGGCCTGCGACGAGTTCCCTGCCGCCTTCGGCGACCTGGCCGCATACGATTGCCAGCCAGGGTGGCACGGCGGTCGTCTACCAGCCGCAGGTGGTTTCGTGGCCCGAGCGGCGCACGCTGAACACGCGTATCGCGATGGCCGTGACGCCCGAAGGCGCGAAGACGCCGATCTACGGCACGGCCGCCGTCGCCTTTGCCTCGACGGTCGACCTGGGCACGCGCCTGGTGACGCTGACCGCTCCTGTGCTGCAGGCTACGCAGTTTCCGGCGGCGAACACCGATCAGGCAGTGCGCATCGAAGCGCGGATCCGCGCTGCGCTGGACGGCTCGGGACCGCGCCAGGTGCCGCTCGACATGGTGCTGCTGAGCCTGCGCAATCACGATGCCGGTGCGAGCAACGTCGCGCTGGACAACACGCCGCCGCGCATCTTCAGCAGTACCCGCCCGGCGAGCCTGGTCGTGTTCGACGGCACGCCGGTGCTCGCGCCGGTGCCCGGCTCGCCGCTGTCGGTGGCGGTCAACACCAACTGGCGCGTGTTCCACGATCCCAACGGCAAGGCGTGGTATCTGCTCGATGCGGGCGCGTGGCTGACCGCGCCGGAAGCAGCAGGGCCGTGGATGCCCGCAGGCCGCTTGCCTGCCCTTTTCTCGTCGCTGCCGGCAGACGAAAGCTTCGCCGACGTGCGCCGGCAGATACCCGGACGCACGCTCGCGGCGAAGGACGCACCGACGGTGTTCGTGTCGACCACGCCGGCCGAGATCATCGTGACCGACGGCCCCGCCAAGTTTGCAGCCATCGCGGGGACGTCGCTCGAGTACGTGACCAATACGCCCGTGGCGGTATTCCGTGACCGCAACACGAACACGCTGTACTTCCTGGTGTCGGGCCGCTGGTTTTCCGCTCCGTCCTTCGACGGTCCGTGGACCTACGCCACCGACAGGTTGCCGGCCGACTTCGCGCGCATTCCGCCCGACAGTCCGCGCGGCGCGGTGCTGGCGTCGGTGCCGGGCACTGCGCAGGCACAGGAGGCGCTGATCCACGCGCAGATTCCGCAGCAGGCGACGCTGCGCCGTGACACTGCCACGGTGAAGGTCGTGTACGCGGGCGAGCCCCGCTTCGAGCCGATACCGGGCACGTCGCTCCACTACGCGGTCAACACGTCCTTCGAGGTCGTACGCGCCGGCGAGTCGTACTACGCGTGCTACCAGGGCGCATGGTTCGCCGCGCCGGCGCCGATGGGTGCATGGACGCTGGCGCCCGTCGTCCCGGAGGTGATCTACACGATCCCGCCGTCCAGTCCGCTGTATCGCTGCACGTACGTCCGCGTCTACGCGGCAACGCCGACGACGGTGACCTACGGCTACACGGCCGGCTACACGATGGCCTACGTCACCGCCGGCGTGGTCGTGTACGGCACCGGCTTCTACTATCCGCCGTATCTCTATCCGGGCGCGGTGCCGATCTACTACCCGTATCCGGTGTCCTATGCCGGCGCCACGTACTACAACCCGGCCACCGGCGCCTGGGCGCGTGGCGGCGCAGTCTACGGCCCGTACTACGGCGCGCGCGGCGGCACCGCCTACAACCCGACGACGGGCGCCTGGGCGCAGGGTGGCTCGGTCTACGGGCCTTACGGCGGGGCAGGCGCGTTCTCCGCCTACAACCCCACGACCGGCGGCTACGCGCACGGCAGCGCGGCCTGGGGCCCCGACGGCGCCGGCGGCAATGCCGACTGGTACAACCCGCGCACGGGCGTCACCGGTTCGACCGCACAGAACAGCAACGCATACGGACGCTGGGGTTCTTCCACCTTCGCCGGTGCGGACCAGACCGTGCATACGCAGAGCCAGAGCAATGCGCGCGGCTCGGCCGGGTCGTTCACGTCGACGTCCGGTGCCGAGGGTGCCGGTGCCCGTGGCGCCGGCGGCAACAGCGCCGGTGCGGTGAAGACGGCCGGCGGTGACGTCTACGCCGGCGCGGACGGCAACGTCTACCGGAAAACCGACAGCGGCTGGCAGAAGTACAACGACGGCAACTGGTCGTCGGTGCAGCCCACCGGCGCGAAGGGGTCGCAGCCTGGCGCAGGCGATTCCCGCACGCTGCCGCAGCAGCGGCCGGGCGCTGGCGGGGCGGCGCCGGCCGAGTCGGGCATGCAAGGACGCTTCGGCGGTGAATTCCAGGGCGGTGGCTTCCAGCAGCTCGAGCAGGATCGGGCCGCACGCTTCGGCGGCGCCGAACGGCAGCGCCAGTTCGGCGGATTCCAGGGTGGCCACTTCGGCGGTGGCGGTGGCGGCTTCCGCCGGCGCTGAGATCGACGTGGACGACGCAAGGCGACGGCCGGCACGGACCGGTGGGGAGGAAAGCATGAGTCCGCAAGCAAACCGGCGCACGCTGCTGCGTGTCGCCCTGGCAGGCATGGTCGCCGTCCTCGGCGCCACGGCGGTGGCCGAAGCGCAGGCCGCGATCTTCCTCGCGCGCCGCGTGATCGGCCGCGTGGAGACGATGTCGCAGCAGGCGCCACAGGCGAACGGAGCCAGTTACGACTCGGCGGCCGTGATGCTGGAAGCGCCCGCGCAGAAGGTATTCGCCACCGCAGTCGAGTCGTTGCGGCACGCGAAGGAGCAGGGGATCGCCGTCACGCGGGTCGACGAAGGCGAACTGCTGGTGCAGTTCACCAACGGCCAGCAGATCGCCGGCATGAAGGTGAGCGCGCTGGGCGACAAGCTGTCGCACATGCTGATCACGTCGGCCCACGCGGGCTCGCAGCCGAACGCCGCCGCACTGGTTTCCGACGCCGTGCTGCGCGTGTGCAAGAGCATGCAGGTGACGTGCTCGCCGGCACGGCAGTGAGTGCAGCCGCGCGAGGGCCGCGCGGCCGGTGAGTGGGGTGGAGAGACCGGGCGGTGCCCGGATGCGATACTGCGCGTCAGACCGGCGCCATGAAACTCTCCCGACTGTTCCCTCAGGCTCTGCGCATGACCGCGCGCGACTGGCGCGCCGGTGAGTTGCGGCTGCTCGCACTGGCGCTGGTGATCGCGGTGGCGGCGGTGACCAGCGTCGGCTTCTTCGTCGACCGCATCCGTCTCGGACTGGAGCGCGACGCCACGCAGCTGCTCGCGGCCGATCTGCTGCTGAACTCCGACCAGCCCATCGCCGCGGAACTGCGCGAACGCGCGCACGCGCGTGGCCTGCGTACCGCGGACACGATCACCTTTCCGAGCTTGGCCCTGTCGGTGGCGGACCCCGACCGGCATGCCCTCGCCGCCGTGACGGCCGTCGGCGACGGCTACCCGTTGCGCGGGACGCTGCGCGTCAGCGCAACGGCCGGCGGTCCGGAAGTGGCGGCGCAGTCGGTGCCGCCGCCGGGCACCGTGTGGGTCGACTCGCAGTTGCTGCAGGCCATCGGTGCGCAGCCCGGTGACGCGATCAGGCTCGGCGAAAGGCAGTTCCGCATCGACCGGGTCATCGCCATCGAGCCCGATCGCGGCACGGGCTTCCTGAACTTTGCGCCACGCGTGATGCTGAACCTGGGTGATCTCGCCGGCACGGAGCTGATCACCAACGGCAGCCGTGTCACTTATCGCCTGCTGATGGCGGGCGAGCGCACGGCCGTCAGTGCCTTCTCCGCCGAACTCGGCAGGCAGCTCGCGCGCGGCCAGCGCATCGAATCGCTGGAAAGCGGCCGTCCCGAGATGCAGCGCACGATGGAACGAGCGCAGAGCTTCCTGTCGCTGGTCGCGCTGCTGGCGGCGATGATCGCTGCGGTCGCGGTGGCCGCGGCCGCGCGCCGCTTCTCGCTGCGCCACCTGGATTCGTGCGCGATGATGCGCTGCCTCGGGCTCGCGCAGCGCGACATCTTCCGGCTGTTCGCGCTGGAGTTCGTGGTGGTGGGCGTGGCCGCGTGCGCGGTGGGCATGGTGCTGGGCTATGCCGGCCACTTCGCGCTGCTGGCTGCGCTGGGCTCGCTCGTCAAGACGTCGTTGCCGTTGCCGTCGCTGCTGCCCGCATTGCAGGGCGGCGCCGTGGGACTGGTGCTGCTGCTGGGATTCGCGCTGCCGCCGCTCGCGCAGCTGCGCGCGGTGCCGCCGCTGCGCGTGCTGCGCAAGGACGTGGGCCTGCCCAACGCGCGCGCGGGGCTCGGCTATGCCGCGGGGCTCGTGGGTTTCCTGCTGCTGCTGCTGTGGTCGGCCAACGACGTGAAGGTGGGCGGGCTGACCGCGGGCGGCTTCGCCGGCGGGCTGGTGGTGTTCTCGCTGGTCGCGTGGCTGGTGCTGCTGCTGCTCAGGCCGCTGCGTGCGATGACGGGCCGGCTCGGCATTTCGTGGCGCTTCGCGCTGGCGGCCGTGCAGCGCCGTCCGCTGGCGACCATCGTGCAGCTGGTGTCGCTGGCCGTGGGCATCATGGCGTTGCTGCTGCTGACCGTCACGCGCACCGACCTGATCACCGCGTGGCGCAACGCGGCGCCGCCGGACGCCCCCAACCGCTTCCTGATCAACATCCAGCCGGACCAGGTCGAAGGTGTCACGCAGCGCCTGCGCGCCGGCGGCATCGACGCCGAACTGCATCCGATGATCCGCGGCCGCCTGGTGAAGATCAACGGGCGCGATGTCGGCCCGGAAAGCTACGCCGGAGACCGTGCACAGCGGCTGGTGGACCGCGAGTTCAATCTGTCCTACACGGCCCAGGCGCCATCGCACAACCCGATCGTCGCCGGTACGTGGTACCGCGATGGCGCGCCGGAACTGTCGATCGAGGAGGGCATCGCGAAGACGCTGGACGTGGAGCTGGGCGACGAGCTCACGTTCGACATCGCCGGCCAGATCGTCTCCGCCCGCGCCACCAGCCTGCGCAAGGTGAACTGGGATTCGATGCGCGCGAACTTCTTCGTGCTGATGCCGCCGTCGCTGCTGGCCGAACAGCCTGCGAGCTACATCACGGCGTTCCACCTGTCCGCGCAGCAGGCCGGCCTTACCGGCGAGCTGCTGCGGGAGTTTCCGAACGTCACCGTGGTGGACACCAGCGCCGTGCTGCGGCAGGTGCAGGCGGTGCTGGACCAGGTGATCACTGCGGTGGAATTCCTGTTCGTGTTCACGCTGGCCGCCGGGGTGCTGGTGCTGTATTCGGCGCTGGCTTCCAGCCGCGACGAGCGCGTGCGTGAAGCGGGGCTGCTGCGCGCGCTGGGCGCGTCGCGCCGGCAGCTGTCGCGCGCGCAACTGGCGGAACTGGCGTGCATCGGCGCGCTGGCCGGCCTGCTGGCGGCCATCGGCGCCAGCGCCGTCGGCTGGGCACTGGCGCGCTACGCGTTCGACTTCAGCTACACGCTGTCGCCATGGGTGTTCGTGGCGGGCACGGCCGGCGGCGCGCTGTGCGCGCTGGCGGGCGGCTACCTTGGCCTGCGCGGCGTGCTGAACACACCGCCGCTGGCGACGCTGCGCGAGGCCTGATCGCGCAGCAGGCCCCTCTCGTCCGCCCTCGCAGTAGCCGGCCGAGCCGCGGCCCTTATCATCGTCGCATGAACGAAACCTTGCTGATCGCATCGGGCGTTGCCGCGCTGGTGCTGCTGCTCCTGGTGCTGGTCTTCGCATGGCGCGCACGCTCGCCTGCGCCGGCGCTGCTGGATCGGCTGGACGAGCTCGCGCGCGCCAACGAACGCCTCGAGCGCGAGCTGCGCGGTGCGGTGGACGCTTCCACGTCCACGCTGCGCATGGAGACCAGCGCGCGTCTTAACGAACTGCAGACCGGCCTGGTGCAGCAGGTGGCGGGACTGGGCGGCGTGCAGGGACAGCAGCTGCAGGGCTTCGGCCAGCAGGTCGCGCGCATGTCGGAGTTCGCCGAGCAAACGGCGCGCAGCAACCGCGAGGAAGGCGCGCAGCAGCTGCAGGACTTCGCGACGCGCATGCAGCAGCAGCTCGCCGACCTGACGCGAGCGATACAGCTGAACCTCGGCGAGGTGCGCACCACGCTGCAGGGCCAGCTCGCGTCGCTGCAGCAGGGTAACGAGACGAAGCTCGACCAGATGCGCGCCACTGTCGAGGAAAAGCTGCAGAGCACGCTGGAGGCGCGGCTGGGCGAGTCCTTCAGGCTGGTATCGGACCGGCTGGAGCAGGTGCATCGCGGGCTGGGCGAGATGCAAACGCTGGCCGCCGGCGTCGGCGACCTGAAGCGCGTGCTGTCCAACGTGAAGACGCGCGGCGGCTACGGCGAGGTGCAGCTGGCGAACCTGCTGGAGCAGTTGCTGACGCGCGAGCAGTACGCGGTGAACGTCGCCACGCGTCCGAACTCGGATGCGCGCGTGGAGTTCGCGATACGGCTGCCTGGCCAGCAGGCCGATGCGCCGTGCTGGTTGCCCATCGATGCGAAGTTCCCGGTCGAGGACTTCGAGCGGTTGCAGCTCGCGCAGGACCGCGCGGACCTGCCGGGCATCGAGGAGGCCGGCAAGGCGCTGGAAACGCGCGTGCGGCTGGAAGCGCGACGCATCCGTGACAAGTACGTCGAGCCGCCGCACACCACCGAGTTCGCGCTGCTGTTCCTCGCGACCGAAGGGCTTTACGCGGAGGTGCTGCGCCGGCCGGGACTGGTGGAGGCGCTGCAGCGCGAATTGCGCATCGTCATCACGGGTCCGACGACGCTGGCCGCGATGCTGAACAGCCTGCAGATGGGCTTCCGCACGTTGGCGCTGGAGAAGCGCTCGTCCGAGGTGTGGCAGGTACTGGGCGCCGTGAAGACCGAGTTCGGCAAGTTCGGCGATGTGCTCACGAAGCTCAAGTCGCAGCTGGAAACCGCGTCGCGCACCATCGACAGTGCCGAAACCCGTACGCGCCAGATGAGCCGCGCGCTGAGGGATGTGGAAGCGCTGCCGGCCGAGCAGGCCGTGCAGCTGCTGCCGCCGGAGCGCGGAGACGAAGGCTGAGCGCAGGGCCGGCGATGAAGACGATCGGCCTGTTGGGCGGCATGAGCTGGGAATCGACGGTGCCGTACTACCGCATCGTCAACGAGACGGTGCGCGAACGACTGGGCGGCCTGCACTCGGCGAAGGTCGTGCTCCACAGCGTGGACTTCCACGACATTGAGGAGCTGCAGCGCACCGCGCAGTGGGACGCGGCCGGTGCGCAGCTTGCCGCCGCCGCGCAGTCGCTGGAGCGCGCCGGCGCGGAGCTGCTGGTGTTGTGTACCAACACCATGCACAAGGTCGCGCCGCAGATCGAGGCGGCGACCAGCCTGCCGCTGCTGCACATCGCCGATCCCACCGCGGCCGCGATCAGGAATGCGGGCCTCGCAACGGTCGGGTTGCTGGGCACGCGCTTCACGATGGAGCAGCCGTTCTACCGCGGGCGCCTGAGCGAACGGCACGGACTGCGGGTGCTGGTGCCGCCGCCCGGCGACCAGGCGATCGTTCATCGCGTGATCTACGAGGAGTTGTGCGTCGGCCGCGTGCGCACGGAGTCGCGCAGCGAATATCGCCGCATCATGGCGCAGCTGGTCGCGCAGGGTGCCGAGGGCATCATCCTCGGCTGCACGGAGATCACGCTGCTGGTGGGCGAGGGCGATGCCGCGGTGCCGTTGTTCGACACGACGCTGCTTCACGCGCGCGCCGCCGCGGAACGCGCGCTGGACCCGTAGGCGAAGAAGCGCCCGCCTTCGTGGCCGGCGCCATCAGGGACTACTTTCCCGTCGTCACCAACTCGGGGAACGGCCAGCCCTTCTGGCCCTTCTCGAGGATCTTCATGCGGCTTTCGGGCACGCCCTGCGCCTTCAGGTAGTCGACCGTGTTCTTCGCGCCGGAACCGCCGCCCGGGCATACGATGATCACGTCTTCCTTGCTGGCCATGATCTGGCTGACTGTCGGTTGCAGCTTCGCGCGCTCCGCATCGGTCTTCGCCGGATACGCATAGGTCGGCACGGCGCCGGGCAGGTGGTGCTTCGTGTAGTCGTCTTCGACCTGGATGTCCAGCAGGATCGGCTTGCTGCCCGACTCCAGCCGCTGCTTCAGCTCGGTCGGTGCGATGTAGTTGTATTGCTGCGCGATCGCCAGCGGCATCGCGAGTGCCAGCGTCAGCGCGGTCGCGCTCATGGCAACACGGCGCCAGACAGGGTGCATGCTCATCGGATCTTCCTCGTGGGCAGTGTCATGGCGGCCGGGCAGCGCTTGCTGTGCCGGCGTCGGGCCATTACTGCGATTGCGCGCAGACTGCGCAGCGGGAGCGGCCCGCGGTCAGGTGGCCGGCCGGCCACCCCGCAGGTTCCGCGAGCGGATGCTAGCGGACGGCCGGCGCCGATGCTTGCCACACGTCAAGCCGAGTGATGACCCCCGCCGCTACGGCTTCGCAGCGGGTACTTTGGGTGCATCGGTGGTCCTGGCGCCGGGTCTGCGCTTTGCGCGCCACTCGGCAGCGAGCTCGGCTGTCGTTCGCCCGGTACTTGCCGCCTGACGCTCGGCCGCGCCCAGCTCGCCGTGGCGCAGCAGCGCGCGCTGGTGCGCCTCCGCGCGTGCCAGTGCGGCGCAGCTCGTCCAGTCCAGTGGTGACGCCGATTGCACGGCATTCAGCGCATCGAGCCGCTCGGTCGGAGCAGCCAAGCGTTCAGCAGGCCAGCCGACCCGTTCACCGATGCGAATGCCCAACGCCAGCTGCAGCGGGCTGGTGCTGCGCTCGGTGAACAACTGCGCAAGATCGCTGCACATCTGCCTGCGATCGGCCTCGCCGACCGCGGCGGCGCTGCAGGCCTGCGACACCGACAGCAGCTGTGGATGGGGGAAGGCGGCCCACAGGCCCGTGATTCTGATCATCACGGCAAGCCGCGTCGCCGGCGGCGCGTTGCGGACGAGCGGATGCTCGGCCAGCGCGAACAGCGATTCGAAGTACGGATCGGAGTATGCGGCTTTCGAGGCGCGCAGCAGCGCTTCGTCGCGGGCCGCCGCATCCTTGCGCGCATGCGCAGCGTCGGCAAGGAGCAGCCACGGCGCCGCATTCGACGCATCCAGCTGCGCCCAGCGCACGGCCGTGAACTGCGTGCACGCTGCGTCCGTCCTTCCTCCTTCGACGCCGCGGCCGCACGCGTGGTACGCAAGCGCGTAGAAGCGGGGATCGAGTGTCGCCAGTCCCTCGTGCGCGAACCGGCGCGCGACTACTGCAGCTTCGCGCGAACCTTGTTCCGTCGCCCTCTGGACGCAGGCAGCGTCCTCCGCGCAGCCCGGACTGGCCAGCAGATAAGCGTCCATCGCGCGTTGCCAGGTGACGCCGCGCAGCATGTAGAACGCAGCTGCACGCTCGGCTGCGCTGCCGGCTTTCAGCAGCGACTGAGCAGCAGCGTCGAGCGCGGCATCGGCCGCCGCATAAGTCGCTTTGGGAACAGGATCCTCCGGCAGCGGCTTGGCCTTGACCCAGCCGACGCCGCAGACCTCGACGTGGTCACCGCTGGCAGACAGGTCAGGGCGCGAATCCAGCGTCGCGGGAGGGAACGTCGGCATATCGGACCGCGGCGCGGTCGTGGCGACGACTGCAGTGGGGGCGTCGTCGGGCGCGCTGCGCAGCCATGCGGCTGACAACAGCACCACGGTCACGCCGACCGCTACCGCGAGCGCAGCGGCCAGCAGAATGTGAAGGTAGGTTCTGGAGGCGGTCATGCGGCGCGCGGACCCATGCAGTATTGCATGGACGCCTGGTGCGCGGGTCGGGCCCGCGCCGCCGAAGAAGGGGTGCTCAGCTCAGGGCGTGCGCTGCAGGAAGCGCGGAATCGCGAGTGAGGGCAGGGCGCCGAGGAAGCGGCTGACGGTGGAAGTGCCTGGTGCGCGCGCGGGCTGCAGCACGGGCGCGGGAGCTGTGTGTCGCTGGATGGTGGCCGGCTTCGCGGCCCGGGCCGGAGCCTTGGCGAGCACCGGCGCAGTGGGCAGCGGCGCCGTCTGCGACGGGCGCACGGCCGACGCGGCGCGTGCGCCCTGGGGCGGCAGCGCTGCCCTGTCGGCCGCTGCATCAGCCGCGGGTTCGGGCTGCAGCACCGGCCGCAGCCACTGCAGGATCGGCTGCCACTGCGCGAGGTCGGCCTGCGCCTGGCCATCGGGCAGGTCGAACAGCGACATGCCTTGCTCGATGCAGCGCACGTAAGCCTGCGACTCGCGCAGTGTCGTCAGGAACGGCAGGGCCTGCTGCGCGGCCCACGCCTCCAGCACTTCGGCGGCGCGCGTGCGCGCGTCCAGCCGCATGCCGACAACGCCGATGCGGCAGCGGCCGTTGGCGATGCGCGGCAGCGTGCGCAGTTCGGTCAGACAGTCGGCGGCGGACTCGCGGTCGAAGATCGAATTGCACACAGGCATGACGATCGCGTCTGCGTACATGACGATGCGCGCGAGGTCGAAGCCGCGCAGCCCGCCCGGCGTGTCGAAGATCACGTGGTCGATGCCGGCCGGCGGGCGCGCAAAGGCGCTGGGATCGATGGCCCAGCCGACGATGGGGCGTGCGGCGGCCACGGTCTGCACCTTGCGCAACCGCAGCCAGGTCTGTGTCGACTGCTGGCGATCGACGTCACCCAGCAGCACGCTGGCGCCGGTGCCCGCGCAGTAGCTGGCAAGGTGAGTGGCCAGCGTGCTCTTGCCGCTGCCTCCCTTGCGATTGATCACTGCGATGACGGCCACGCCCCTGTTTCCCCACGACGCCTACGATGTTCCGTGCGTCATTCAAGCACGCGGCAGTAGCCGGCGCCGCGCGGAGAAGGGGGTCAAAAACCGGCCAAACGCCGGCAGGGCCGAGGGATAGCCCTCCCTTAGAGCGCCGCGCGGATGCGCCGCAGCGCGTCGTCCAGTGTCGCGTCCTGCTTCGCGAAGCAGAAGCGGATCACGTGGCGATCGAACGGCCGTTCGTAGAACACCGACACCGGGATCACGGCAACGCCGTACTTCACGATCATCGTCTGCGCGAACTCGGGTTCCGGGGCGTCGCTGAGCGCCGAGTAGTCGGCCAGCACGAAGTAGGTGCCGGCGCAGGGCAGCACCTTGAAGGGCGTCGCGGCCAGGCCCGCCACGAAGCGGTCGCGCTTGGCCTGGTAGAAGGCGGCCAGGCCCAGATAAGGCTCCGGGTCTTGCAGATACGCGGCGAACGCGTGCTGCGCCGGCGTGTTCACCGCGAACACCATGAACTGGTGCACCTTGCGGATCTCGGCCGACACGGTGGCCGGTGCGCACGCGTAGCCGACCTTCCAGCCGGTGGTGTGGAAAGTCTTGCCGAAGCTGGAGATCACGACCGTGCGTTCTGCCAGCGCCGGCGAGCGCATCAGCGACTGGTGCGGCGCGCCGTCGAACACGATGTGCTCGTAGACCTCGTCGGACAGCAGCCAGACGCGATGACGCCGGACGATGCGCTCCAGCGCGGCGAGATCGTCGGGCTGCAGCACGCGGCCGGTCGGGTTGTGCGGGAAGTTCAGCATCACGAGCCGCGTCTTCGGCGTGATCGCGGCCTCGATGCGTTCCCAGTCCGGCGCGTAGTCGCGCGCGGCGTCCAGCGGCACGTACACCGGCCGGCCGCCCGCCAGTTCGATGGACGGCACATAGCTGTCGTACGTGGGCTCCAGCACGATGACTTCGTCGCCCGGATGCACCAGCGCCAGCACGCTGGCCATGATCGCCTGCGTGGCGCCGGCCGTCACGGTGATCTCGGTGTCCGCGTCGTATGCATGTCCGTACAGCGCCGCGTTCTTCGCGGCGATGGCAGCCCGCAGCGCGGGCACGCCGGTCATCGGCGCGTACTGGTTGTGGCCCGCGGCCACCGCATCGGCGAGGTGACGCTGCAGGCGCGCGTCGCAGTTGAAATCCGGAAAACCCTGGCCGAGGTTGACTGCTCCGTGCTTGACGGCGAGCTGCGACATCACGGTGAAGATCGTCGTGCCGACGTTGGGCAGGCGCGATGTCAGCGGCAGGTCCGGCTGTGATGCGGTCATGAAAATCCAATTAAAAACAGTGGCTTAGACGCCAGCCAATTATACTGGCGCGCCTGCTGTCGAAGCATCGTTTTCCCACTTTGGATATACGCGCATGAACCTTGACGTCGCCGGCCTGAAGCCGTCGCTGGATGCCGCCGCGCTCGACCAGCTGTTGCGCAACGCGCGCACGCAGAATGCGTGGCGTGACGTGCCGGTGCCCGAAGCACTGCTGCGTGAGCTCTACGACCTGTTCAAGTGGGGCCCGACCAGTGCCAACTGCTCGCCGTTGCGCGTGGTGTTCGTGCAGTCACCGCAGGCGAAGGAGAAACTGCTGGCGTGCATGAACCCCGGCAACGTCGACAAGACACGCCAGGCGCCGGTCACGGCGATCCTCGCGATGGACACGCAGTTCTACGACTATCTGCCGCAGCTGTTTCCGCATTCGCCCGATGCGCGTTCGTGGTTCGCCGGCAAGCCGGCCGTCATCGAATCCACGGCGTTTCGCAACAGTTCGCTGCAGGGCGGCTACTTCATCCTCGCGGCGCGCGCGCTGGGGCTGGATTGCGGCCCGATGTCGGGCTTCGACGCGGACAAGCTCAACGCCGCATTCTTCCCCGACGGCCGCTGGAAGGCGAACTTCGTGTGCAGTCTGGGCGTCGGCGATCCGGTCGGGGTGTTTCCGCGTTCGCCGCGGCTGCCGTTCGATGTCGCCTGTCGTATCGCCTGAGCACGCGGCCCCTGCGATGAACCTGACGATCAGCAGCGGCTTCGACAGTGGCGCCATCGAGGTCGTGACGGTGGGTGATGACGCCGCCGATCTGAGGATCCGCGCCGACGTACGCAGCGACGCGCAGGGCGTGCTGGTGCCCGGCGAATTCCTGCAGTGGTTCCACTTCCGCGTCAGTTCGGGCGACACCGCCGGCGTGCGCTTAAGGATCCTTAATGCCGCGCAGGCCACCTATCCCGGCGGCTGGCGCGACTACTGCGCAGTGGCCAGCGTCGACCGGCGCCACTGGCAGCGCGTGGCCACGTCCTACGACGGACAAGTGCTGACCATCGAACTGCCGGCCGCTCCCGTCACGTATGTCGCGTACTTCGAGCCGTATTCGTGGGACCGCCACCTGACGCTGCTGGCAGACTCTGTGGCGCGCGGCGCGCGTGTGCGCCGGCTCGGCAGCAGCCTGCAGGGGCGCGACATGGACGCGTTGACTGCTGGCAGCGGCCCGCGGCCGGTGTGGATCATCGCCCGGCAGCATCCCGGCGAGACGATGGCCGAGTGGTTCGTCGAAGGGCTGCTGCAGCGGTTGCTGGATCCGGCCGACCCCGTCGCGCGCGAACTGCTGACCATGGCAACCTTCCATATCGTTCCGAACATGAACCCCGACGGTTCGGTGCTGGGCAACCTGCGCACCAACGCCGCAGGCGCCAACCTGAACCGCGAGTGGCTGGCGCCCAGCGCCGAGCGCAGCCCCGAAGTGCTGGCGGTGCGCGACGCGATGCACACCAGCGGCTGCGCGGCCTTCCTCGACATCCACGGCGACGAGAACCTGCCGTACGTGTTCGCAGCGGGCTGCGAGATGCTGCCGGGCTTCAGCGAGCGCCAGGCGGCGGAGCAGGCGGCGTTCAGCGCGGACTTCGTGGCCGCCAGCCCCGACTTCCAGACGCAGCACGGCTACGCCGCCAGCAAGTACAAGGACGACGTGCTGAAGCTCGCATCCAAGTACATCGGCCACACCTTCGGCTGCCTGTCGCTGACGCTGGAGATGCCGTTCAAGGACAACGCCAACGCGCCCGACGCGATCAATGGTTGGAGTGCGGCGCGCAGCGCGAGGTTGGGCGCCGACATCCTCGAGCCGTTGCGGCAGCATCTGTTGCGCACGTCCGCCCCATGAGCATCGCCGGATCCAAGGTGGCGCTGCGGCGTGCGCTTCCGGGCGACCGCACGCGCGTGTACGAGTGGCTGATCGGTTCGGATCTCGCGTCCAACCTGATGGGCGGCGCGATGTACCCTGATCGGCCGCTGCCGTCGTCCGAGCAGTTCGCGGCCGCCTATCCGGACCACTGCTTCGACGGCCGCTGGCCGTTCCGGGGGCGCACGCTGATCATCAGCGCGGACGGGCAGGACATCGGCTGCCTCTCGCACGGCGCCATCGACGTGCTGAACGACGTCGTGGAACTCGACATCTGGCTGGCCGAGCGGCGCTTTGCCGGGCACGGCCACGGCTCCGAGGCGCTGGTGCTGCTGTGCGACTGGCTGCAGGCGAATTACGGCGTCAACCGCTTCCTGGTGCGGCCGTCGCGCCGCAACGTCAAGGCGCTGCGCGCGATGCGCCGCGCCGGCTTCCGCGAAACCGACCTGCCGGCTCAGGAGGTGGTGAGCAAGCTCGCGCTGCCCCCCGGCCAGTACGCCGACGAGGTGCTGCTGTTCCGCATCCTGCCGGTGCCAAACGGCGTGTTCCGCGCCGATCCTGCCCAGACCTACGTGTTCATCGACAGCGAGTTCACCGCCCTGCGCGAGCCGCAACTCATCAGCGTGGGCGCGGTGGCGACCGACTCCACCGCGTTCTATGCGGAACTGGAGGGCTGGGACCCGGCCGCCGCCACCGACTTCGTCAACACCACCGTGGTGCCGCTGCTGGATGGCGATGCGGTGCCGATGGACGTGGGCGCTGAAGCGCTGACGCAATGGCTGCAGGAGCGCGCGCTCAACATGCCGACGACGATCATCAGCGACTCCGGCTTCGACCGCTGGGCGCTCGCCGAGCTATTCGGCGGCGAGAACCTGCCGCCCAACGTGCGCTGGCAGCGCATACCGGTGTCGTACCAGGCGCTGGACGAGGCCACGCAGCGCCTGAACCTGCGCCGCCATCACGCGCTGGACGACGCGCGCGCGCTGCGCCATCTGGTGCTGGAAGCGACGGTAGCGGGCGGCGCCTAGTTCGACGTTCGATTCGCGAGCTGACGCACGGCCGCCACAGGTTCGAGGATCAGCAACCCGTCGCGCTGCGTGCGACGACCCGCGCGCAGCAGTGACGCGTCGCGCGTGACCAGCCAGTCGACACGCGCGCTCCACGCGAGGTCGAGGAAAATCTGGTCGGCCGGATCGCTGCAATGCCACGGCGCCGCGTGCAGCCGCGCAACCGGCTCGGCCAGGCGGTCCCACAGCCGCAGGATCGAACAGCGGCGCTCGTTGCTGATGTCGAAGCGCGGGCGGCTCAGCACTTCGGAGAACTCGTCCACCGCCGCGCCGCTGCGCAGCACGCGTACGCGGCCGCTTTCGACCGCCGCACGCAGCGGCGCCGCGCGCGCGTCGCCGAAGACCCAGAAGTCGAGCAGCACGTTGGTGTCGATGACTGCACAGGGGGAATTGCGGCGCGGCGGTGTGGCATCCGGCATGGGTTCAGCGGGGCCTGCGCGCCGGCGGGTTTTCCAGTGGCGGCAGCTCGGCCGCCGCGCTCTCCAGCCATGGAACGATCTGATCGATGATCGCCGTGCTCGCGACGCTCAGCGCGGCAGCCGCGCCCGCGCCGCTGCCGGTGGCGACCGGCGCGCTCGCGGCGAACGTGCGGCGGCCGAGTTGCTCGCGTGTCGTACGGTCCACCAACTCGACGGTGATGCGCGCCCATGCGACGCCAGGGACCGTCTGCGCGTCGTGATAGAAGTCGACGACGGTCAGATTCACTTGCATCTCCGCCCCGACACCGCTGCCCAGCATCGAGACGAATTCGAACGACTGCCGCGCCGCCATGCGGTCGATCAGCAGCGTGGACAGCTGCTGCGACGGGCGATCGCTCCAGGTTGCGAACTGGTAGGCAGCGCGGCCCTGCGCGGTGCGTGCGAAGGCGAGCGACAGCGAGTCGTCCACGCTGCCGTTGGAGGTCGGCGATATCAGCAAGGCTCTATCCAGCCGCTTGGCGGCAGGTGCCGGCGCGGCAGCCTGGTCGGCGATGCGGTACTGCATCGTCGCGCCGGTGCCGGGACCGCCGACGTCGACCGAGATGCAGCCGGCAGCCAGCGCCGCAGTTGCGATGATCGATGCCAGGAGGAGTTCGCGTCTGTGCACGTCATTCTCCCGGGCCGCGTTGCGCTGCGTCGGGGCCGAGCAGTGCCGCACGCGGATCCTGCAGGCGGTCGAGCACGCGCGACAGCTGGTCGGCCGTGCTGCGCAACTCGCGCGCTGCCACCGTGATCTGGTCGCCGCTCGCCTGCACCGCGCCGCCGACATTGCGTGTCAGTCGGTTCGCACTCTGCTGAACCGTGACCGTGGCCTCCGAGATGTCCTTCAGCGTGCGATCGGCCTGCTGCAACGTCAAGTGCAGATCCGCTGATGTGTTGTCCGCGAATGCACCGACCCGGCCGCTGGCCGCGCCGATGTCGCTGGCAGCGCGTTCGACGGTCTTGAGCGTGTGCTGCATTTCGACGAGGCGCTGGTTCAAGGCCGCGGTCAGGCTGCTCAGGTTGGCGAGCGACTCGTCGATCGCCTTGCGGTTCTGCGGGCTCAGCACCTCGTTCAGGCGATCCAATGTGTCCATGGCGGTCTCACCCACTAAGTTCAAGCGATTGGCGATGGCGTCGATGTTCGAAGCGCCCTCGGGGATCACGGGGTGCTCCTCGTTCTTGCCGGGTGACACCAGCGGTGGCCCGGGCGGGTTGGGGGTGCGCAGGTCGATCTTCGCCAGGCCGGTGACGAAGTTGCGCGTCACCACGGCCTCGGTGTTCGTGCTGACCGGCGTGCGGCGGTCGGTGCGGATCTCGACGCGGACGCGGTTGATGTCCTCGGTCAGTGCGTAGTCGTCGACCCGGCCCACCTTGATGCCGCGCATCAGCACATCGGCGCCGATCTGCAGGCCGTCGAGCGGCTGGCGTTCGAAGTAGATGGTGTAGTAGTTGAACTCGCCGCGCCCGCCCTGCTTGAGCCAGACGACTCCCGCGAGGAGCAGCGCGGTCAGGACGACCACGGCCAGACCTACGTACGTGTACTTGGCGTCGGCTTCCATCAACGACCTCGAGCGGTGGACTGCGCGACGCGTCCCGGCACGCGTCGCGACAGGTCGGTTCTCGGCCCTGGCCCGGGGGTGGTGGCCATGTTCATCACGACACCATCGTGCGAACTGCGAAGTACGATCTGATCCACGGGTCGTCGTAGTGAACGACCTCGGCGGGCGGGCCGTCGGTCAGCACCTTGCCGCCTGCCAGCACGATGATGCGATCCACCACGGTCAGCAGCGTGTCCAGGTCGTGAGTCACGAGGAAGACGGTGATGCCCAGGTCGTCGACCAGCGAGCGGATCATGGCATCGAAGGCGCGCGCCGTCGTCGGATCGAGACCGGACGTGGGCTCGTCGAGGAACAGGATCTCCGGTTCCAGCGCAAGGGCCCGGGCGATGGCGGCACGCTTGCGCATGCCGCCCGACAGTTCGCTGGGCATCTTCCGCCCGGCCTCGGCCGTCAGCCCGGACTGCAGCAGCCGCAGGTTGATCAGGGACTGCAGCAGGTCGCCCGGCACGTGCGCGTGTTCGCTCAGCGGCACGGCGACGTTCTGCGCGACGCTGAGCGAAGAGAACAGCGCGCCGTCCTGGAACATCATGCCGAAGCGACGTTTGGTGAGATTCAGCTCCTCCTCGGTGGCTGCCCACACGTCGGTCCCGAGCAGGCGGATCCTACCTGCCGTGGGGCGGTGCAGGCCGATGACCTCCCGCAGCAGCACGGACTTGCCCGTTCCGCTGCCGCCGATCAGGGCGACGAGGGTACCGCGCTGCACGTCGAACGTGACGCCGTCATGCACCGTCTGCGGTCCGAAGCGGGTCACGACGTTGTCGATCTCGATGACGGGCGCACGGTCCTGGGCAGCAGGGGAGCGCGCCGGGGCGGCAACTGCGGCGTTCATCAGATGTCGAGGTGCTGGAACAGCACCGCGAAGGCTGCGTCGAGCAGGATCACCGACACGATGCTCTGCACGACGGTGGATGTCGTGGCGATACCCAGTGCGCGCGTGTCGCGCGCCACCGTCATTCCCATGCGACAGCCGATGATCGCAATGAACAGTGCGAACACAGGCGCCTTTGCGAGTCCCACATAGACGTGCTTGAGGGCAAGGTTGTCCTGAAGTCGTGCCAGGAACGTGGTGGGGGTGATTTCCAGCATCGTGCCGGCGACAAACATCGCGCCGGTGAGCGCCATGACATTGCCGATGAATACGAGCAGCGGCAACGCGACCATCAGTGCCAGGACGCGCGGCAGAACCAGCACGTTCATGGGCGAAAGGCCCAGCGTGCTGATCGCGTCGGTCTCCTCGTTCAGGCGCATCGAACCCAGCTGGGCGGTGAACGCTGCACCCGAGCGGCCGGCGACGATGATTGCGACGATGATCGGTCCGAACTCGCGCGTCGTGCCGATCCCCACGCCGTCGACGACGAAGATGCTCGCGCCGTACTGCTCTGCCTGCAGGCCCAGCAGGTAGGCGAACACCACGCCAATCAGCAGCGTGACGAGAGCAACGACGGGAATTGCGTTCAGGCACACCTGCTCCAGTTGCGCGGTGAGTTCGCGCAGCCGCAGGCGCCGGGGGCTGACGAGCGCCTGCGCCAGGAACGCCAGCGTCATGCCGAGGAAGTTCAAGTGGCCGACGATCAGCAGCCATATCGTCAGCGTCGAGCGGCCGATGTGCTCGAGGAGTCCTTCGCGCTGCGGGCGCAGCCCCGCCGTGACGGCGTCCAGGTGACTTCGCACCTGTTCGAGTATTCGCGACTCGCCGTCGGCGAGACCCGCATCGTCCAGTGCCGAGGCGGGAATATTCGCGCGTTGCAGATGCGTCGCCAGCAGCAGCGCACCGGCACTGTCCAGCGCCTGCACCTGGCTTGCGTCCACGCGCAGCGACGACGGCCAGGCGATTGCTGCGAGCGCGGATTCAGCCGCAGCGAGCGAAGCAGTACGCCATGACCCGGCCAGCTGCAGCACCGCACCGTCTGCGGTGGCGACGAGGTGGGCGCTGGGTACGGCCGCTTCGCTCACAATTTGAGCGTCCCCTTCCCCATGGCTCAGCGCTGCATGCAGGTTTGCAGCAGCATCAGCGACAGTAGCGCCAGCAGCCCGAGCGGGACTGCACTGGTCCAATCGCCCGGCGCATCCCTCCGCTCCACGAGCGGCGGAATCTCCGGAAGGGGTTCAGTGCCGTCGTCCATAGGTGAGCTGCGCCGTCAAGCCGCGAGCAACTGCCTCAATACGTAGGGCAGGATGCCGCCGTGTCGATAGTACTCAACCTCTATAGGGGTGTCGATGCGCAGCCGGAGCGGGATCTGCTTTTCGCCGTCCTTGCCGAACACCACCAGCGTCACGTTCATCTGCGGGTGCAGGTCCTCGTCGAACTCGACGTCGAACTGCTCGTCGCCGCGGATGCCGAAGGTCTCCACGCCTTCGCCCGGCATGAACTGCAGCGGCAGCACGCCCATGCCCACCAGGTTGCTGCGGTGGATGCGCTCGAAGCTCTTGGCGATGACCGCTTTTACGCCCAGCAGTTGCGTGCCCTTCGCGGCCCAGTCGCGAGACGAGCCGGTGCCGTATTCCTCGCCGCCGAATACGACGGTGGCCACGCCTTCCTTGATGTAACGCATCGCGGCATCGTAGATCGACATCTGGTCACCGCTGGGCTGGTGGATCGTGATGCCGCCTTCCACGCGCGAGCCGTCGGACTGCGCGGGAATCATCAAGTTCTTGATGCGTACGTTGGCGAAGGTGCCGCGCATCATCACCTCGTGGTTGCCGCGGCGTGCGCCGTAGGAGTTGAAGTCGGGCTTCAGCACCTTGTTGGCTATCAGCCACTTGCCCGCCGGCGACGTGTCCTTGATGGAGCCGGCCGGCGAGATGTGGTCGGTGGTGATGGAGTCGCCGAAGATGCCCAGCGCGCGGGCGGCGTCGACGCCCAGCTCGGCGTGGTGCGGCTGCAGCGTGAAGCCGTCGAAGAAAGGCGGCTTCGCGATGTATGTGGAGGTCGGCCACGTGTAGACCTGACCCGCGACGCTGCCCACCTTCTGCCAAAGCGCGCCGGGCTCGCTTTTCACCTTGCTGTAGTTGGCCTCGAAGGCCACCGGATCCAGCGCGGCCTTCAGCAGCGCGTGCACCTCATCCGACGACGGCCAGATGTCGCCGATCCACACGTCCTTGCCGTCCTTGCCCTTGCCGATGGGCTCGGTCATCAGATCTTTCAGCATGGTGCCCGTCAGCGCATACGCGACCACCAGCGGCGGCGACGCGAGGAAGTTCGCCTTCAGGTTCGGATGGATGCGCGCCTCGAAGTTGCGGTTGCCCGACAGCACGGCCGCGCACACCAGGTTGTTCTTGACGATGGTCTCGTTGATCTCGGGCGCCAGGTCGCCGGCGTTGCCGATGCAGGTGGTGCAGCCGTAGGCGGCCACCGCAAAGCCCAGCTGCTCGAGATAGGGCAGCAGGCCGGTCTTGGTCAGGTACTCGGTGACGATGCGCGAACCGGGCGCGAGCGACGTCTTGATGTGCGGCCTGACCTTCAGGCCGCGCTCCACCGCCTTCTTCGCCAGCAGCCCCGCGGCCAGCAGCACGCTGGGATTCGACGTGTTGGTGCACGACGTGATCGCCGCGATCAGTACGTCGCCGTCGGCGATGTACGTGCGGTCCACGTCTTCGCCCTGGATCGGCTTGATCAACGGCCGGTTGCCCTTCATCTCCACAACCTGCCGTGGCGCGCCGTTCGGCGTGTCGGGCGTCGTGCCCTGGCGTTGGTCGCTGGTCTCCGGCAGGCAGAAACGCTCCTTCAGCCGCGCCGCGGGCTGGTTGAAGCCGCTTTCGGGGCCGGCGGCCGTCGGCGGGTTGCTGAACAGCCGCGTGAAGGTCTTCTTCACGTCGCCGATCTCGATGCGGTCCTGCGGCCGCTTCGGGCCCGCCAGCGATGGCGCAACGGTCGACAGATCCAGCGTCAGTTCGGTCGAGTAGTCGATGCTGCCCGCCTTGGGCACGCCGAACAGGCCCTGCGCGCGGAAGTACGCTTCGAAGGCCGCGATCTCGTCGGGCGTGCGGCCCGTGCCCTCGAAGTACGCGATCGTCTTCTCGTCCACCGGGAAGAATCCCATCGTCGCGCCGTACTCGGGCGCCATGTTCGCGATGGTCGCGCGATCGGGCACCGCGAGGCTCACGGTGCCTTCGCCGAAGAACTCGACGAACTTGCCGACCACCTTGGCCTTGCGCAGCATCTCGGTGATGGTCAGCACCAGGTCGGTGGCGGTGCAGCCTTCGCGCAGCTTGCCTTTCAGGTGTACGCCGACGACGTCCGGCGTCAGGAAGTACACGGGCTGGCCCAGCATGCCAGCCTCGGCCTCGATGCCGCCCACGCCCCAGCCCACGACACCGATGCCGTTGATCATCGTCGTGTGGCTGTCGGTGCCGACCAGGGTATCGGGGTAGTACACGCCGTTCTTCCTGTGAACGCCGCGCGCCAGGTATTCGAGGTTGACCTGGTGCACGATGCCGAATCCCGGCGGCACCACGCCGAAGGTGTCGAAGGCCTGCATGCCCCACTTCATGAACTCGTAGCGCTCGCGGTTGCGCTGGAACTCGAGCTTCATGTTCAGATCCAGCGCGTCCTTGGTGCCGTAGTGGTCGACCATCACCGAGTGGTCGACGACCAGGTCCACCGGCACCAGCGGCTCGATGGTCTTGGGGTTCTTGCCCATCGAATCGGCGACGTTGCGCATCGCCGCCAGGTCCGCCAGCAGCGGCACGCCGGTGAAGTCCTGCAGCACCACGCGCGCGACGATGAACGGGATCTCGTCGATACGGTCGCCAGTCGGTTTCCAGTTGGCGAGCTG